>Ga0209487_1004577_pt1 | contig 10555 bp, 7 predicted proteins | sample Poulit2012_FD_187524 | JGI IMG/M metagenome (GOLD analysis project Ga0209487, IMG submission 187524) | Agricultural soil microbial communities from Georgia to study Nitrogen management - Poultry litter 2012 (SPAdes) (version 2) | ecosystem: Environmental > Terrestrial > Soil > Agricultural land... | reverse complement strand
AGCTGTATACCAGATGAGTGTTGGCCTCATTCCGCTCAAGCAGATCGGTCGCCGCTAAGGCAATCAAGGCGGGCGCCGTAGCGGCACCGAGGTCGCCATAGCCATCGGCGGGGTGCCGAACAGCCACCGGATCACGGAAGGCTGATTTATTCCGCAACTGGGCCACTCCTAGTTCTTTGGCCCAGAAGTTCTCGCCATTCATGCTGCTGTATATGGTATGAATATCGGATGTGGGATGCTTATCAAGCGTTTTCTTAAACGCTGACGCAAGGCCTTCGCCTCGATAGGCTTCATCGTTGTACATGTGGCCTGGCTCGTGCGCCAACCCCGGCTGGCTTAAGGCAACTATATGGCCGTCTCGAGCCATCGCGTTGGCGGGATTTTTGGTCAGTAACAAAAAGCAGCCCGCCTCGCCCGGGGCAAAGCTATCTTGGCTGCCAGCTACCATTAGGCGGTCATCGGCATCCAACAGATCGAGCCGAGAGTAATGGCGGTACGAATCGCTGCCACCAATCAGCACGTAATCCCCGTAAGGCTCGTAGAGATATTCATACGCAAAGCTCAAGGCCTCTATCCCAGAGGCACGTCCGTTATGTAAACTCCGGGAAAGCTGAGGATCTATCCAGGGCTGGCAGTTATGAGAGAGGTTTTGAATTAATTTCGAAGAGCTAATAAAGTCCGCTTGAGCTTCCATTTCCGGAAAGGCAAGAACCAACGGGATCGGCCCTTCGAGCGGCTGTTCGTCACAGGCCTGACCTATAGCCGCAATCGCCATCTTGATAACGTGGTCTTGCTGCTCATTGTAGCGCTCCCCCTCGTCTATCTCGACGTCCATTTGCTCAAAAGCGAGCGCGGGAACCGCCGCCATGGTGATCGGTTTGCGGTTTTTATTGTAAAACCGGGATTCACCATAGGCACTGATTCCGGCATTCAGCGCCGCTGCGGTCGTGGCGGTGTTCCCACCCACCGGCGTTATCATACCCATGCCGGCAATATAGAATTTCGGCAGAGCACTTGGCTGACGTGTGGTGCTGGTCATCCGTCACTCCCTGATTTAGCCGCATGGTTAATCAAGAACTGATCGGGGTTACTGAGCGCCAATTCCAGGGCAGCGGCCCGGCGCTGCCTTTGATAGCCCGTACGAAGCGTGTCATTCAGAGCTTCGGCGCTGATGGTCTTTCCCAGCAAGTAGCGCTGCCCAGGCTGAAGTCGGTGTTGGTATTTTTGCCAAACGGCGGCCACTTTGGCCACGTCGGGAAAAGGCAGTCTATCGTCTTCGTCCATCGCGACGTTGTCATCATTCGGGTCGTCGTTAGGGAACTGCTCATCCAGGTCCGGCAGGTCATCCAGTGCCAGGGAATTTTGTTCCAGGTCTATACCCGTGATGGTGCTGAACGCTTCCCCCGCCAGGCGGGTGAGCGCCGGCACTCGCATTTGAGCGAGCAACCAGTTTACGGCGTGAGGATCTCCCAGGGCGGACGTTGCTTTAATGACTTGTCGGATTTGGCCCGGCTGCTTGGCGAGGGCGTCAATCCAGGCTCGCCCCTGCTCCACCGGAAGTGCGCGGAACACAAGCTCTATGGCGGCACTTTGGTAAGGCCCAGACGTCAGTACAAAGGGGTGGAGTCTGTTGATTGCCGACGATTCGCCCAGCAGCACGGCAGACCAATTGGCCCAGAAACGAATGTTTGGCTCGTCCGCTTGCACAGCGGCACGTAGGGCCGGCATCAGATCGTGACGCTTGAGCTCGCCCACTAGCCGCAAAGAGCGGGCATAGAGTTTGAGATGAGCACGACAGTCTTCACGCTGAAGCAGGTTCGTCAGGTAATCCTCGGGGTTCTCACGACGAACGCTGCATGCGGCTATGGCGAGATATTTATGGTCCAGCTCCTTGCTGGTCAGGAACTTTTTGATCCAGGAATGGCAAAGCCGGCCCGGCAGCCAACCCATCGCCGATATCAGACCTTCAACACCCACTTTATTGGCTAAACCGATCTCTACAGCGTCCTGAATTTTGCGAACGTCCAAGCTACGAAACGCCAGCACGGCCCCGGCAAACACCTCGCCTGGCTCCTGAAGCTCCATAGCTTCACGACATATGCGCCAGGAATCGTCCGGAGCGGTCATCAGGCCATTGAGCTGGGCGTCGATACGTTGGTCTAACGCGGCCATATCGTCGCGCTTATAGTGGGGCTGGTTCACGGCAATCGAGCGTAGCAGCCACAAAAAAGCCGCGTCCACGGCAAACTGCTCATAGATATCGCTATAAGGATTGATCTGCTGTTGCTGAACCGAGAACTGAGCCGCGTTCATGTTATTTTGCCATTCAGCCCATAATGTTCTTTTTGTTATGGAACAAGGGGTCGCCCAGACGGCACACGTTTTTTCCCTCAAATTTGACGTCAAACGAATACATCATGAACTCGCATTCATCCTTGTGAACACCGCTGATAACCCCTTTTTTTGAGCCGGCCTCGTCGCCACTACTTTTACTGTACTTGGCACCTTTGACCATGGGCATCTTACCGTCGGTTGTGACAGACTTTGGCCCTTCGGTAGTATCCGCCGACTTTCCGATGTTTGGGTAAGGGATAGGCACCACGGCAGAGCCCACTTGCGTGAGACACACGTCGGGGAAAACGGTACTCATACCACCACTGCCCTTGTGAGCTATTCCGCGTGTATTTGCAAATGTGGTTTGTGCCATAACTCTACCTTCTCAATAAAACGACCAGATCAGCTACCGAGACAAGCCGAGGCTTACGTGCTTAATTTTCAGCGCGTTCTTGCCGCAGCGTATTTTCGCTTTCCACACCATGGCAGCATGGAGCCGATTGGGTTCTAGGATTAACGTTTCTAAATTAAACCCGTTTGCTGAAGCCTCTGCGGGCCCTTCCACGCGCGCCACGAGCTTGAGATAAGGCAAGGTAAACTTAAGCTTGCCCTCGGGATGCATATTGGTGATTTCGACGGGCTCGCCGCCTTGTAGGTAACCCGGATATATCAAGTCTGGATGTGCAGCGTTGCAAAAGCGGCTGTTATAATCATCGGGTAGGTAGGGGGCGCGACTTTCCTGCCAGTGTTGATCGTAGGTGCCCGCAAACCCAGCCCGCGGCTGCCAGTTCGGTGCCCTAAACCCGAAACAGGCCGGCTCGGGACAATCATCCACCGATTGAATAAGGTTCGCCGGATCTTCCAGATTGGGCAGTAACTGGCCCTCCATATCCCGCGCCTTCCGCCCACCACTAAAACCGGTGCCCACGGGGTTACGCTCTTCAGCGACGATTACCTGACCGTCGGCTTCGACACTACCGCCGTAGGCTTTTTCATAGATCAGCGGCATAACACTAAATGGCTGCGGGTCACTCATTACGCCTTGCTGCCAGATTCGATCGCCGAACACCCGCACGGTTTTACTTCGGCTGCCCACCGAGAGTTTAACGTCCATCTGGCGCACCTTGCGCTGATCAACGGTGCAGGCGTTCCCAAGCATGACGATATCCGTGGCGGGCTTGCCTAAGTGATAATCGGAGGCGTACTTTAAGCTGGAGGTTTCCGGCTCACCCCAATACACATCGGGGCCTTGCGGCGGAGTTTGCTCCTCCTTCAGCGTCCATTGCGGACCTATTACAAAACTGGCCTTCACCGTAAGATACAGGCTGTCGATACCTTGTTCGTCGGCCAGCAGGAGCATGTTCGCGGCAAACGGCGTTGTGTTCTTTAGCTGCAACATCGATCTACGCTCCGTACCAGGTGCAACGGTCGACTTGTGCCGCCGGGCGATCAAACGCCGCCGGTTTGGTCAATTAACCTGAACGGACCCTCCCATGATTCGATTGACGCCGCTGGAGCGATTTAACAGATACTTGCCACGGATGAGAATTTTCCCTGAGCGGGTCAAGGTGATACTGGCGTCACCACACCTAAGTACCACTTCTTTTTGCCCCTCAATGACAACGGACTCGCCATCGACATTGGCGACTTTAGGAATCGAGAGATCAGCAGGTGGTGAATCCGTTTCCGTACCGGCGACATCGGCCTCAGAAGCGCTCGCCTTCTCGGCCGTGCTGTCGATCAGCGCGAACAGGGGGTCGTGGATAAGCCCCATAATAACGGGCTGGGTAAGATCTCCCGCCGAAAACAAAAGCGCTACCGTTCGATCGAGCTGATGCCGGGTCAGGCTGAGCGTTGATATTGCCCGTAAAGGTTCGCCCGACGGGTTCTGAGCAAAATCCACTAACGGTCGGCCATCCTGGTCCATACCCACGAACGTGCCAAGCACGATTTCTCCCGGCCCAACGGACGGTTTTTCTTGCCGCGCCTCCGGCTCATGATAGACACTCAAAAATTCGTTCTCGGTCATAGCCCGGCCTAGTTAGTGGTAACCTTGCTGCCTTTTAGTACGATATTTCCACTTCCTTTGACGTTGATATTCTTACCGCTAATCGTAATGTCACCATTACTTTTCAGCACGATTGAGGCTGAGCCTGTACGCAGGGTCACTTGATCATCCGCCTCTAAGGTGATGGTCTTCGCGCTCAAGCCATACTCATTGGTAACGGCTTCAATATGCTTGCCCTCGATGGTCTCCCGAAGGTCGCCGCCAACCGATAGTGTCATATTCTTTTCAACACTTTCGGTTAAATTCTGGCCAATGCTCACCGATGAGTTGTTACCCACATCGAGAATCATATTCTTCCCGATCGTTTCTTGGTGATCAGCGCCGACGTCTATCGTTTTGTTATTAGCGATATTCTCAGTCTGGTTATTTTGAACCGTTTTATTACGATCATTGCCAATGGTAGAGTTTTCATTATTCTTTACCGTTTTGGTTCGATCGTTATCAACGGTAAGTGTCTGATTGTTCTCGACCTCAACGTCGTAGTCTTTTTCAGCGTGAATCAGTATCTGTTCCGCGCCTTTTTTGTCCTCAAAGCGCAGCTCGTTATAGTTATCAGAGGTGGCGTCTTTGGTGGATCGAGTTTTAATGCCGCTTTGGGTTTTAGAGGCATACGGCGGTTTATTCTTTCCGTTATAGACAGAGCCGATGACGATGGGGCGATCTGGGTCACCATCGAGAAAATCGACGATAACTTCGTGGCCGATGCGAGGAATGAACGACGCACCCCACTGATTGCCTGCCCACGATTGAACCACCCTAAGAAAGCAGGAGCTATTCTCGTCTTGCTTGCCTTCTCGATCCCAATAAAACTGAACTTTTATGCGGCCCAGTTCGTCGATATAAATCTCTTCGCCCGGTGGACCCACCACGAGCGCACTTTGCGGCCCTCTCATGGTTGGCCGCTTATGCTCCTGCTTGGGCCTTATGTGTACCGAAGCGGGCACGCAGTAAAAGTGGTTTTGGTAACTTTGCTGGCCTTCTTCGCCGGTATAGTAGGTCCTGTCTTGTATGTCGTAGCGGATACCTACAATGATATAGGCGCCTTTCTCAGCGGCGGATTCATGCTTTGCTACTTTGAACTTTCCACCGGCCACGAAGCTGCTGCAGTTGCTGCTCGCTGAAACCATGTCCCGACCCAGCTCTTCAGCCTCCATCCGAATACGCACGAGGTCTTGCTTGAGGGCGGGATCGTAATAGGCCGGGTATTCATAGTGCTCAAACTGAGCATTTTTAACGTAATCGCTTTTGCTTTTTTCGTTGGCAATGAGCCCTTTGTCGGGATCTTCCAGCGTGTAATCGTTCAGAGTCCATTGACCTTTTTTGAACTCATACGCGTGTTCCCATCGGTTCAACTGGGCGTTAGCCGAGCTGCCGTTAGAGTACTCCAAATCGGTTTCTGGAAGCGCCAAATAGGCATTCGCTTGATCCACCAGAACCAGCTTGTGCTTGCCGCCACTGTGCTCAAAGTAGAAGGCTATGCCCTCCTCTTCCAGCAAGCGCAACACGAAATGCAGATCGCTCTCATTATGCTGAACGCAGTACGGTCGGCTTTCGCCGCCCTGCGCGCGGAAGTCATAATCGGCAAAACCAAGGTCCGAAAACACAGTGGTCACGATGTCTTTGGTCGTTTGGTCTTGAAAAATTCGATGATTATTGGTCTGGGAGAGAAACCACAGCCAAGGCTGCAGGGTTATCTGGTAATGCCGGAGGTTGTTGAGCTTAGCTTCGCCCACACGAAAATGCGTTACAACGCCGTTAAACTCCCGTTGATGTTCGTCGTGAACGACGACTCCACCGGGCTTGCCGATAACGGCCGCTGGGCTGATGTCCAGATTCTCTGAAAGTACATCGACCTTATACGAGAAAAGCCCCGAAACCCGCTCATGACCCTCCAGGTTCGTTGCCAGAAATGTATCTTTACCGAGAGAAAAATCGCTGATTGAGATCAGCCTGTTTTCCTGTGTTAGCTGCCCCATAGATTAGCAACCTTCGCTTTGGCCGGAACCACAAGGGTTGGCGGTGTTCCTTTTCACACAGGTAAGTCCTGCGTACTGAATATCAAAAAGCGAAATATGCGCCAAGCTCAACCGAGCCCGGCGCATACGTATGGCTTTTACAGCGGCTTAGCAGTCGTCAAGTCGTAACCCACGCGCTGCGGGCTAGAGGACTTATTGCTCTTATCAAAGTCGTTGTAGTTAACCATGATCTTCGAGAAGCTCAAAGAAATTTGCTCAACAGGATCGGATTCACTATCACCCGAAATTGAGTATCCGCTCACCAGGCAGTCTTCCAGAACATAGTTCATGTACTCGACGACTTTGTCTGAGCCGGTTTGAACAAACTTAACGGTCACTTTTTTACCAGCAGAGCCGGTTACCGCCTCTTTAAACAACGCAGTGGCCGAGTTATCAGCGGGCTTGGTAAAAACGATTTCACTGATGCTGGGGCGAGTTGCTTCCCGGTTCGAAAGGTTCCCTGGCTCCATGGAAATGCCACGACCTACTCCAAACTGGATGCTGTGAACTGCGATGTGATCTTTGTAACCGTCAGCGGTTACGTTTCCTTTAATACCTTCATACTCGAGATAAATTGCCATTTAAAATTCTCCTTGCGTAAGCATTGAAACAGACGCGAATCCTTGCAAGTTAACGCATTTACAACGAATTGATCTTTGGAAAAACTCTTGCGAATACCCTGCAAAAACCTGCGATCCGAAACGGATGATAATGAATCATCGGCCCCTTCACAACCACTTTCGAACAACAATGTGGTTTTTCTTTTTCTCTGAGGAATTTAGTTATTAATATTTCAAAAATTGCGCTGCATTTTTACTTCACAAAATACGATTCTGACACGCACGCTTGTGCCGGAGTCTTTATATAAACTCTGATCGCTCGTTTTCGATGTTAATACCACGTATTAGTGGCTTTACTCGTTTATTATCTAAAAACTATACTGCACATCCATGTAAACCCGAACTCCATCATCCAAGCTTCGGTCTCCCTGTTTTGCCGTCAATGGATGCGCGACTGTTAGTGATCCGCGAACCCCTTCGCCAATGTTAAAACGCGCGCCAACTCCTATGTTGGAAAGCTCGGCGGTAATCTCTTCTGCACCTTCTACGATCGCGTGGGCAACCCCGTAGCTGTAATCCGTAAATACCATTGGCTGAATATAATTACCCAAACGACCGGGTGCACGAAATATCCAATCAGCACCTATGTGTGCACCATCATCCGCATAAAATGTGTTTAGTGCATATGCTCTGGCCCGACGAGGCCCCGCAAGAGAAAACTGGTTTATCGATGAAAGTGACTCGCCCGAATACTGGCCTGAGGTGCGCACCACCAGCCGAGTTTCCGCGTCGACAAACGGAAGCTTAACGAATGCAAGCAACGTATAATTAAAGGGCACAATCCAGGGGTTTTCTTCCTGTCCTGCTTCCACGCCCTCAACAAGATCACTGAGCGTTACCCCTATACTGCCCTGATGCAGCACGCGGCGTCTCTCATTGAGCACATCAAATTGGTATATTAAATCAAGGTTGCGCACAACGTCGTCCAGTCCGCGCTCTCTGACGTCGCCAATCTTGAGCTTGGATTTAATTTCTGAATAACCCAAACGAATCGATGTGTTTCTAACCCTCCGTCGCGTAACAATGAAGTCCAGCGTAGCGTCTAGCACTTCGGATCCGCCACTAATTTTTAACTCGCTGATCCCTTCAGATTCGCCTCTGGCGAGTTCAAATTGGTTGGTAGAAGCACCCGCTGAAAGGCGCACACGCGGGGAAAAGAGAGGCAAATTGTAGCGAAATGCGCCATATGTCGAATTGTCGGGTTCAAAGGAGTTAAGAAACGAAAGGTGAATCTGATCTCCGATGCCCAGCGGGTTATGAACAAAGAGATCCGCATAGAGACGATATTCTCCCGAACTCTCGCTGCCGTGATTATCGAACCGAATGTTCGCATCGTACCAGCGCTCGGAAAGCACATAGAGACCCATAGCGGTGTCGCCCACTTGGGAGCCGGGCTCAAAATAGGCTTGTGCCGATAAGCCTGGTAAGTCGTTTACGAAAAACAGCCGTTCCTCTACAGCGTGGCTGGTAACCGGTTTATCCAGAATTGCATTAAAAGGACGCTTAACAGTGCCGGACGAGTACCGTTGATTATTATGAACATTTACCTCGCCAAGGTTACCCAGGAGCACCGTCAAGGTAACGACCCCATCGCGAACTTCTTGCTTGGGAATATAGGCTTTAGCCAGAATAAATCCGCGCTCACGATAGTACTGCGTAATGGTATCCGCTACGGTTTCGATCATTCCGAGGGTTACGCCCCGCTGACGACGCTGCTCGCGGATGTGGAATACCAAACGCTGCACTTCCATAGGTCCCACGTGCCGGTCGCCCGTATCTTTCTCGATCTCAACGATTAAATCAGAGATTGAAGCCAGTTCGTCCAGCGTATAGCCAGATTCCAAAAGCGCATCTTCATTCATAAAGTCGAAGCGGATCTGCTCCACTCTTTCAATAATCTCTGAACGATAGATGCCGAGCTTTGGAAATTCCACAATGCCCTGAACACGGAATTCCGTAACGTTGAGCCTGGGCCCGGCGTGCGGATCCGAATCTCGCTCCCGAACCGGAGGAATATCCATATCCAATAGCAAGCTGTCTCGCTCCAACTCAGGCAAGTCAGTAAGATCGGGCATTTGCAAAAAACTTCCTGCCCATAGCGGAGCCGCTAACAAGCACAAAGGCGCAGCCCACAAAAGGGCTCTAGATGGTGCGAGGAGTACCTTCAACATAATGCAATCAAACCCTATACTTTGGTCATGCGATCAGGGGAAAACTGTGAATTTTCGACCGTTTTTATTGGTTATCGTCATCGTCATACCGCTGGTCGGGCGGCAATAGCACCGAAATATTGCTGTATGTGTAGTTACGAACCTCGGTGAAGATGGCCGGGTTAATGTCTTCCAGGCTTTCCACCTCAACCATCTGATGCGAACCTGCCGAGGCAAAATCTAATAACTCTTGCGGTATGCCGGAGTCGTTCTCTACCTGGTTAGGCCTCACGTCGAACGCCCACCACATCGGCCAGGTATGGCCTGCAATCGTCGAGCTAAGATCCTTCGCATAAACCACCAGAGGCCGATTTCGCGACCCCACAGTTCCATTTGGGGCCAGCATGATGACCTCTCGGCCCACCAAATCCGGTTTCTGCGCGTGGGCCTGGCCGAGCCCGTACAAGCTACCATCGGGAACCTCTACCACGACGGTACCGAGATCGTAATTCCCAGTAAGTGTACCGCCAGCCAGCAAGGCATCAGACTCGGCTGTGTTGAATACAGGCCCATCCTGAGTATTGAGATAAATATGCCCTGTGCGATTGCTTAGCCTGACATTGCCATTGCTGGCCATACGATCCACTTGGAGATCGGCCTGGTTGACCAGGGCAAGCCGGCCGGTTTGCGTTTGTGCATTCAGGACATGAATGTCGGTTAGCAATGAGGTTTGCCTACCTATACCCGTAGCGGCATGCATCTCCAGTCGGTCGGCCGTCACATTTACATCTGAATTATTGATATTGCTAATGGCGCCCCGACTTGCGGTCAATGACACGGTACTACCGCTCGCATCCAGACCGCCAAGCGCTATGCTGTTACCCGCCTGGTAATGAATCTCTCCGCTTTGGCTACGACTCAGGACGCCCGTCTCCATCGTAATATCACTTTCTGCGGTTACGCGAAGGTCTTCCCTGGCCGTTGTGTCAGCTCGCTGGTTGTAGTTGGCATTACTGGATACCCGAAGATCAGCGCCGCTGATAATGGCCGCCATCTGGTCTACGTTACGGCCACGTAGGGCCATGCTCTGGAGGGTTTCTAACTCGGCCTCCAGCGCCAAGGTTCCACCCCGGCTATCCAATTCGATGGTATCGATCGAGATGCCTTTCTTCACCGTGATGCCCTGAGCCCGTCCCAATAGAGTGCTAACATTCAGTTGACCGTCGAGCACAGACGCACCCGCACCGGCATCGAACTGGAAGTCGTTGGCGGTAATACGGCCACTGAGATTCAATCCCTCGGTCCGAGTATAAACATCGCCACGACTGTACACAGACGACAAGTCCATCCAATGGCCCGCATGGACCG
>Ga0209487_1004576_pt1 | contig 10559 bp, 10 predicted proteins | sample Poulit2012_FD_187524 | JGI IMG/M metagenome (GOLD analysis project Ga0209487, IMG submission 187524) | Agricultural soil microbial communities from Georgia to study Nitrogen management - Poultry litter 2012 (SPAdes) (version 2) | ecosystem: Environmental > Terrestrial > Soil > Agricultural land... | reverse complement strand
GTGGTGCGCGACTTTCGGGCGTTGGTGCGCGACTTTGCTGTTAAGCGCGGGCCAGCATTCTATTTAATCCCTTTTTTGCCCATTCAGTGATGGATTCTTCGACTTTAATTTGATTTTTGATTGTTTTACCGTCGATATTTTCAAGTGTCCATAATAAATGCGGAAGGTCAATTCGGTTCATTGTAAGACAGGGGCACATTTGTGGATTCAATGAAAAGACATCTTTATCAGGATGTTCACTTGTTAATCGATTAACAAGATTCATTTCAGTTCCAACGGCCCAACTTGTGCCTGGTTTTGCGTTTTTTATTGTTTCGATAATGTATTTTGTAGAACCATTATAATCTGATTGTCCAACGACTTCCCGACTGCATTCTGGATGGACAATAATATTTGTCTCTGGACTTGTTTGACGTAGTTCTTTAATATTATCTACGGTGAAATTCGCATGTACAGAACAGTGTCCTTTCCATAGAATAACTTTGACATTTTGTAAATCACCATCATATTCAAATGACTCTGAAATCGGATCCCAGACTGCCATTTCATCAAGTGAGATACCAAGATCATATGCTGTGTTTCGGCCTAAATGTTGATCTGGCAGGAATAGAATGCGCTCTTTTTTCGTCAGTGACCATTCAAGCATTTTGGCGGCATTTGACGATGTGACCGTTGCTCCACCATTTCTACCGACAAATCCTTTTATCGCCGCCGTTGAATTGACATATGTTAATGGGATAATTGTATCTCCGAATTCTTTTTGCATTTCGATCCAACCACGCTCCGTTTGTTTGATGTCAGCCATGTCAGCGAGCGAACAGCCAGCCCTCATATCTGGGAGTATAACGGTTTGGTCTTCCCTTGTTAAAATATCCGCTGTTTCCGCCATAAAATGAACCCCACAAAAAATAATGTATTTTGCTTGCGTATTTTGTTCACACATTTGAGCAAGTTGAAGAGAATCACCTACTTCATCCGCAAATTGAATCACCTCATCTTTTTGATAATGATGTCCTGGAATATAAACTAAGTTTCCGAATTTTTCCTTGAGCACACGTACTCGATCCTCCATTTCTTGAACCGATAGATTACGATAGTGTTCTGGTAATGTATTATTTGTTTCGCCACGTAACATTTCTAATAAACTCATTTTTATTCCCCCTATTATACTTGTAAACTAATATCAAACGCACGAACGGAATGGGTAATGAAGCCAAGAGAGATGAAATCGACTCCGGTATTCGCATAAGATGCTAAATTGGCGAATGTAATTCCGCCTGAAGCCTCGGTAATAACATGGGTGGGTACACTAGCCGAGAACTCCTTCACTTCATTTGGTGTTCGGTTATCAAACATAATGATATCCGCACCCGCTTCAACTGCTTCTTCCACTTGAGATTTTGTTTCTGTTTCCACTTCTATTTTGCACATATGTCCGACTTGTTCACGGGCCGTTCGCACGGCTTCCGTGATCGATCCACTAAATGTAATATGGTTATCCTTAATCATCACGCCATCAAAGAGCCCGACTCGATGATTTTTCCCGCCTCCAGTTGTAACGGCGTATTTTTCAAACATGCGAAGACCTGGAGTTGTTTTCCTTGTATCACAGATTTGAATCGTGGGGTCATTTAATTCTTCGATACAATGATTGGTCATTGTCGCAATTCCACTCATTCGTTGGATAAGATTTAAAATAACTCGTTCACCAGTGAGCATATGAGCCATTGATCCTTTTATATGTGCGATCGATTGCCCATCCTGTACCTTTTCTCCATCCGTCACATCAAAGTCAACAGTGATCGTCGGATCTAACAGTTGATAAGCTTCCCTAATGATTTCTATGCCTGAAATAACCCCATTATCTTTAGCTATAAAGGTGCCTTCTCCGCGATCTCCCTTTGTAAAAATAGTGCTACTCGTAATGTCGCTGTGGCCAATATCCTCCAGCAAAAAGTCATTTATTTGTGTACGTAATTTCAATACATTCATTTTTAGCTCCCTCTTCTTTGATTGTGAAACTAATCACATGTATGGCCGTGCATTGTGACGCCAACTTATTCAACACGCCCTACTGTATATACATCTGTCTTGACACTTATGATGCCATAAGATTAAGATAAAAACAAGTGATATTTTTAAGATAGGGGAAGATGAGATGATTTATTTAGATTATGCTGCTACAACACCGATGTCCAAAGAGTCCATTGATATCTATGCACAGGTTGCTACATCCTTTTATGGTAATCCAACGAGTTTGCATGATATCGGTTCTTCGGCAGAGGAGCTACTTGAAAAATCCCGGGCAGAATTAGCGGAGGTTCTTTCATGTGACCCCGAAGGCGTTTATTTCACAAGTGGAGGTTCGGATGCGAATATTACGGCACTCGCATCAATGATTTCTGCTCATCAACATAAGGGAAATCATTTGATTACGAGCGCTTTAGAACATTCCTCCATTCTTAATTTCTTTAAGAAAATGGAAGGGGAGGGTTTCGAGATAACGTATCTACCGATAAATAGTGAAGGCCTGATCGACCCAGAAGTCGTGAAGAGAGCCATCACAGAGCAAACAATTCTTGCTTCTATTCAACATGTGAATGGAGAAATTGGTGTGATTCAAGAAGTTGATCGAATTGGAGAAATACTAGCACAGCGAGACGTACTTTTTCACTGTGATGCGGTTCAATCATTAGGGAAAGTTCCCATTGATATTAAAACAGCGCAAATTGATAGTCTATCAATCTCGAGCCATAAAGTTTATGGGCCAAAGGGGGTTGGGGCTGCTTATATGAATCCGTTGATGAAATGGAATGCACAAATTCCTGGTACGACACATGAAGGTGGATTTAGGTCAGGAACCGTGGATGTACCTGGAATTGTCGCATTTGTTACTTCCACAAACTCAGTCTGTAATGATATGATGAATGAAAGGGTACGAATGAAAAAATTGCGTGCCACATTACTCGACCAAATGGAAAACTTCGAGCAGCCTTTTGAAATTGAAGGGTCTGAAACGCACGGTATACCTGATGTGCTTGGATTGCGTATTACTCATATGGAAGGGCAATATATCATGCTTGAATGCAATCGTTATGGCATTGCAATTTCTACGGGTAGTGCTTGCCAAGTTGGTAGTCAAGCACCATCCAAAGTCATGCTTGCCTTAGGGAGAACTGATGTGGAGGCGAAACAATTGATTCGTTTATCTTTTGGAAGATATACAACAATCGAAGATGTACAGAAAACGGCTGTCATCTTGCGTAAAATCATTGAAAAATAATGGAGGTTAGCATCGTGAGTGAACAGAAAAAGATGTCAGCACCACAGAGGCGGAAATTAATTATCGATCGTTTGAAACCAGCAGAAGAGCCTATTACGGGCAGTGAATTTGCTGAAATAGCGAATGTAAGTAGACAAGTCATTGTCCAAGATGTTTCCATTTTAAAAGCTAAAGGCGAACAAATTATCGCCACAAGTCAGGGGTATATGTATGTGTCTGACGATCACTCAAATTTAGAGAGTCGCATAATCGCTGTTCAACATGTTTCTGATCATGTTCGCGAAGAATTATATATGATTGTCGATCATGGTGTAACAGTTAAAGATGTGTTAGTAGAGCATGCCGTATATGGTGATTTACGTGCTTCGGTCATGGTCAGCACAAGGGCGGAGGTCGATCAATTTGTAACGGCAATTACCAAGACGAATGCTGCTTATTTATTAACGCTGACGGAAGGTGTTCACCTCCACACACTCGAAGCCGACTCCACTGACAAAATCGATGCCGCATGTGCCGCACTTAAAAAAGCTAATTTCCTCTTAGAAATGTAAAGATTGATGACGGACCGATCGATTTCGTGCGCGACTTTCGAGCGGTGGTGCGCGACTTTCGGCGTTCGTGCGCGACTTTCGGTGTTGGCGCGCGACTTTCGGCGTTGGCGCGCGACTTTCGCTTGTCCGTGCGCGACTTTCGGCGTTCGTGCGCGACTTCCGTCTGTTCGTGCGCGACTTCCGCCTGTTCGTGCGCGATCTCACGCTCCGCCCGCGGTGATTTATGATTTCTTTGGAATCCAGTATCGATGTTCTTTTTGGTAGATAAGATGACTTGATTTGAGGATTCTTGTTGCTGTACTTCGGGAGTCTAGGTGGAGGAGTTTCCTACATTCTTTATTTGTGATAGATTTGTTACCCATTCTAAAATGATCAGATAGCGTTTTAAGATGCGCATATTTGGAGCGTTTTTGGCAATAGTTACATTGCCAAACTCCGAACTCCCGGTACATGGCTAATTGACTGCACTCCGGGCATTGTACACCAGTCATGATGTCTTCTATTTTAATATTAAAGTTACGAAAGATATCAATATCAAATTCCACACAAGCGCGCAAAATAGCTTGGCCAATTTCCCCTGTTTGTAATTTTGTATTTTTGTCTGTTTTAATCTCCTTATCCAGGTTCAGTATTTTTTTGAGCAGATGCTCCCCATGTGTGACTGACTGAGCGATCTGACTTTCTTCGCCAACCACTTTTATAATTGTACTCGGTTCACTTATGGCAATAAAGGAATAAATCGGGATGTTATAAAAGTGGTGGTCATGTAGCCAATTTGTGAGTTGGTGTTGCGTGTTTTCGACTTGGGTGAGGGGGTAACTAAAGCCTTCTTCATGATTTCCATTGTTGCGGGTGAACTGTTTGAGGGTGGGGTTAAAGGTGATCGTTCCGCCGTAATTTTTCACTTCAATTAAATAAATAGCATGATGTGAAATAAGGAGACTATCAATTTGGAACCCTTTTCCGTGCGTTTTCAAGCAAACATCCTGAATGGTTAGAAACGAGGATGGTAATTGATTGAGAAAATAATCTACCTTTCTCTCACCAATATATCCTTTATATCGTTGTGCACTTTCTTTTTTTAGTGCGGGTAAATTATAAAAGCGAGGCGATAGCCGTGGCAGGATGGCATCTATTTTTTCGAGTGGCAGTGGTTTCGTTCGTCTTCTTAAAATCATTTTATACTCCTTTTTATATTTTTATTTTTGTTAAATATAACGTGGACAAAGGTTTTTGCAAAAAGGCTAAAATTGCTCTTCTGATCGTTCATTTTCATTTCATGGACCAAAACGTTATTCCAGCGTGCGTGTAGCCAAATATTAAAAAACTCCAGCTGCCTGGAGTTTATGGTGCATTTTTTTGCAGTAGATGAACAAATCGGTCGCCTACTTCTGCGGTTGTTGCCTTGCCGCCTAAATCGGGTGTGAGATAATCAGTGTCCGTGATGATGTCCTTAATGGCATCAAGAACTCTTTCACCCCATACTTCTTCTCCAAAAAAGTCGAGCATCTGGCTGATTGACCAAATGGCTGCGATTGGATTGGAAATATTCTTTCCCGCAATATCCGGTGCTGAGCCGTGAACCGGTTCGAACATGGAAGGATATTCGCGCTCCGGGTTAATATTAGCGCCAGTAGCAAGCCCCATTCCACCTGTAATGGCAGCTCCAATATCGGTAATAATGTCTCCGAATAAATTAGACGTAACAACAATTTCGAATCGTTCAGGATTGGTAACAAAATATAGACTAGCTGCATCAACTAAATAAGAATAAGTTTTCACATCCGGATATTCTGTACCTATTTCAGCAAAAACTTCGTCCCAGAATACCATGGAATAATTTAGTGCATTTCCTTTACTAATACTTGTTAATGTTTTATTTGTCTTTCTCGCTTCTTCATAAGCATAGCGAATAATACGTTCGGTACCTTTGCGAGAAAAAACGCCCGTTTGTAAAACGACTTCTTCTGGTTTTCCTTTGAAGAGCCAGTCACCTGCTCCGGCATATTCTCCCTCACTATTTTCGCGGATAACGAGCATATCAATATCTTCTTTTTCCTTTTCCTTGAGCGGTGTTAATGTGGAATCAAGCAATGTTATCGGTCGTAAATTTACATATTGATCGAATTCTTTGCGGATAATGAGCAGTAAATCCCATAAGGAAATATGGTCTGGGACGCCTGGATAACCTACTGCTCCTAAATAAATGGCATCAAATTGTTTTAATCTATCGATTCCATCGGGTGCCATCATTTTTCCGTGCATGAGATAATATTCACTTCCCCATGGAAATTCAGTAAAGGAAAATTCAAGTTTTTCATCAAATGTTTCGATCGCTTTTAATACTTTAACCCCTTCTGCAACGACTTCAGGGCCGATTCCATCACCAGGTATAAGGGCAATATTAAATTTCTTCATTGTATCCTCCTTTAATCCACTCTCTCTGTCTATGCTATCATAAGTACTACATTTTATGAGTGGATATATTTTCGGGTGATGCGTTCCATGAGGCTTGAGACCACTTCATCAACAATACTTTCAAGCCAATTGGCTATTTCTTGGGCGGTGATTTTTTCATCACCCATTTTCCCAATGAGGACAACCTCGTCCCCTTCATATACATGGGGAATGTCGGTAATATCGATGACGGTTTGGTCAAGTGAGATGGTGCCAACGATCTTGGCACGTTGGCTGTTGATCAATACTTCCCCTTTATTTGATAGGGCACGTTTATAACCGTCACCATGCCCAATTGGTAATATCGCTAATTTTTCTGCTCCTTTTGTTAGATAGTTTCCGCCATATCCGACAGGTGTGTTTGCTGGTAGTTCCATAATATGAATGATATTTGTCGTTAGTTTCATTACGGGTTTCAGTTCAATCATACTATGTTGGCGATGTGCAGGATGATAGCCGAATAATGCGATGCCTGGCCGCACCATATCAAGATGCATATCACTCCTTTCAATTGCAATCGTGGATCCGCCTGCATGGTGGAGCGAAAATGTATAACCAGATTGACGTAAACGAGCAATTGTATCAATAAAAACCGTGTATTGTTGTTCTGTTGTCACCCAATCCCCCTCATCTGCACTGGAAAAATGGGTATAAATGCCTTCCCATTTTAAATGGGGTAAGTGATAACAGTGTTCACAAAATGATTGGGCTGTTTCCGGAGCGATACCAAATCGATGTAGTCCCGTATCAATTTTTAAATGGGCGGATACGGTTTTATTTTGTAGCACGGCTTCACCGCTTAGTTTTCGCGCTAATTTTTCAGTAAAAACAGCTGCTGTTAAATCGTTTGCCACAACAGCTGCTGCTTGTTCGGAGAGGATCGTACTCAACAGTTGAATCGGGATTTTTATCCCATGATTACGTAATAATGTACCTGCTTCAACAGAGGTGACTCCAAGTTGGTCAGCACCTGCAGCAACCGCCGCTTTGCTCACTTCGAGCAGCCCATGTCCATAAGCATTCGTCTTCACAACAGCAAGCAATTTTGTTTTGTGTAATCTTTTTTTGAGTTCGCGAATATTTTGTTGGAAAGCTTGGAGGTTAATTTCCGCTATTGTTGGATGAATAGATGATGCGGTGTACGTCATGATCAACGCCTCCTTCAGAAAACCCATTATTTAAATGGATGTGCTTCCTTTTTTAAGTCGGTGATGAGTGCTCGAAAATGATCTACGATTTTTTTCGTCACCTGTCCTGGCAGCCCGGTCCCAATTTGTGAATCATCGATTTGAATGATTGGAATCACATCCAATTTTGTTGCGGTAATAAATACTTCATCCGCAAATATTAAATCCTTTTGATCATATGGTTTCTCATGGACAGTCATATTTAGTTTTTCAGAAATTTTAAGTATTTGTTGTCGGGTAATGCCGTTCAGGATGAGATGATTGGCAGGATGCGTATATAATTCACCCGCCTTTACGATAAAGACATTGGATGCACTGGCCTCCGTAATGGCACCATCCCGATGAAATATTGCTTCGATGGCATCCTGTTCATGTGCTTTCTGCTTTGCTAGAACATTTGGTAGCAAATTAAGCGATTTAATATCACAGCGTAACCACCGATTGTCTTCCGTTGTGATCGCCTTGCCCCCATCATCTTCCATTCCGGTCATTCGCTCTTCTGATCTCGTATAAGCGACTGTGACAGCGGGTGTGTCTGCCTCCGGAAACTCATGCCATCGCGGTGCACTTCCTCGGGATACTTGGAAATAAAGAATGCCTTCTACAAGATCATTCTTTTCAATGAGTTCGAGTAATTTTTCTTTTAAAGATTCCGTTGAGTAGGGGAGCTTGAGTGCGATTTCCTTTGCGCTTCTTTCTAACCGTTGCAAATGCTCATCAACTAGCATTGGCATCCGATTGTAGACGCCAATCACTTCGTAAATCCCGTCCCCAAATTGATAACCACGATCTTCAATATCTACGAACTGATCCCGCATCACAATATCATGATTAAATAATATATAATTCATGACAATACCTCCTCTAAAATCATAATTCCTCTGTATTTAGTAACCCCAGCACAACAGAAGGATCGACTTGACCACCTGTAATAAGGAGGACATTCGTCCCTCCTAACTTTAGATTTCCTGCTAATACCGCTCCAACTCCGGCCCCGGCAGCCCCCTCAATTACCATCTTTTGTTCTTGCAGCATGAATCTCATACCATTCGCGATCGTTGTTTCATTCACGAGAATGATATCATCGACAAATTGGTTGACCATCGAGAATGTGTAGCGGTTATTTCTACCAATTCCACCTAATAAACTATCAGCCAATGTATCTTCTTCCGTGACGACAACTGGCTTTCCAGCTTGGATACTGTTGTACATCGTTGGACCTGCTTCCGTTGAAATTCCAATGAGTTTGATCGATGTTGAGCTCTTCTTCAAGACAAGGCCAAGTCCAGAATGTAGTCCTCCTCCAGATAATCCCCCAATGACAGTGTCAACCTCGGGTAAATCTTCTAATATTTCAAGACCGATCGTACCTTGCCCAGCAATCACATCTGTATCATCAAATGGATGAATAACCGTATACTGCTCTCGTTTATAACATTCGCGCTCTGCTTCATCCTGTGATTCTCCTTTGATGATAATTTCGGCCCCTGATTGCCTAAGAAGATCCACCTTTTCCCGTGGAACCCGCTTTGAAATACAGATGACCGCTTTTATTCCAAGTCGCTTGGCCACATAAGCAACACTCAGTCCAAAATTGCCTGTGGAAAAGGTAATCACACCACGTGCCCGTTCCTCTTTAGATAAATGCAGTATTTTATTAGCCGCCCCACGAACCTTAAAGGATGCGCTCACATTTAAGTTTTCCAATTTTAAATAGATGTCGGATTGAGTCCGTTCAGACAAGGAGCGTGAGTAAATGAGTGGTGAGCTTTCAATAATTGGTTTGATTCGTTGTTTCGCTTGCCAAACATCACGTAGTTCAATGATTGAGCTCATCCCCCCAAAAATCGTTTAGCTGTTTCCGTTAGGATGGAAACACCAATTGGTAAACAACGTTCATCAATATCAAATGTAGGCGTATGAAGATTCCGTACCTTTTGGTCTTGTTTCCCACAGCCGAGGAAGAACATCGATCCGGGGACGATGTTTGTCATGTGCGCGAAGTCTTCACCACCCATTCCAAACGGGGTATCCTTGATAGTCATTTCCGGATGGTAATCAGTGATGACCGTTCTAATTAACGCATTGATGCCGGGATCGTTTTTAAGAGCGGGGTCCACTGTGGTGATACTTATATCTTCTGTAACACCCGGTCTTTCAATTGCCATGAGCACCGTCCCCAGCTCTTCCCGTAAAAGTTCTTGAACATGTGGATCATAGCTACGAATCGTACCCGTTATTTCCACTTCGGATGGAATAACATTACTTGCCGAACCCGCGATCACTTGACCAATACTAATCACAGATGGAACGAGAGGTGAGATCGTTCTACTCGTTATTCCATAAATCGCTGGCAAAAGTTGTGCTAACACCCTAATGGGATCTGTCCCCAAATGCGGGTATGCTCCATGTCCCCCCGTCCCTTTAATCTTCCCCGAAAAAACATCTACCGCAGCCATACTGTATCCATCATGAATTTGCATCTCACCAACCGAATTTTCTGGACTCATATGAAGAGCGATCACGGCATCGACATCATTCAACACCCCTGCTTTAATCATATATGGTGCACCTGTCGAACCATATTCATCAGCCATTTCCTCTGCAGGTTGAAAAATTACTTTAACCGTTCCTTGCAGCTCATTATTTTGGAACGCTTCACTCAATCTGGTCGCTGCACCAAGTGCAATCGCCATATGTGCATCATGCCCACATGCATGCATCACACCCGCATTCTGAGATGTAAATTCATGTTCACTTTCTTCATGAATTGGTAAGGCATCCATATCCGCCCGAATTGCAATGACAGGCCCAGGACCATTTGTCAGTGTACCCACGACACCCGTCAGATAGCCGACACTAATCTCCACATCCATATTCGGAATTTGTGCGAGTTCCTCCTTAATAAATTTTGCAGTAGCAAACTCTTGGAAGCTAAGCTCTGGATTAGCATGTAACTTACGACGCCATGTTATGAGCTGATCAATCATTTCCTACATATCCCCTTCCTATTTATTAGATATCTGCATTTGTGTGGGCGGGTCATGCGCGACTTGTGGCGGCGGTGCGCGACTTACCGCC
>Ga0209487_1004575_pt1 | contig 10562 bp, 14 predicted proteins | sample Poulit2012_FD_187524 | JGI IMG/M metagenome (GOLD analysis project Ga0209487, IMG submission 187524) | Agricultural soil microbial communities from Georgia to study Nitrogen management - Poultry litter 2012 (SPAdes) (version 2) | ecosystem: Environmental > Terrestrial > Soil > Agricultural land... | reverse complement strand
CTCGATTCCGCAGATTTATCGCGCGCAGGAGGGATTTTATGAATAAAATAACGGAAATTCCTAGAAAAAGAGTGAGCTTTCATGTAATGCGTGAAAGATTTGAATTAGAAAAAGTTATGCCTAAACTACCCGCTGATGATGAAGTTGTTAAAATTTTATCGAATGGCGGTTTTTCGTCAATATCATTTATTAGGTATTTAGCTGATACATGCGGGATAAATGAATTGCATGTAAGTAGTTTGGCGGTTGGTAAAAAACATGCTGAAGCACTCAATGTTATGTACCAGCAAAGCATATTAAAGAAAGCAACTTTTGTTGTTGGCGGTATTATGAAAGAAATGAATAATAATAAATACAATTATTTCGGCTTTTTAAAAGAAGTGTGTAAGCAAAATGACTGGAACTTGTATATAGCGAGGAATCACTCTAAAATAATTTTATTTGATACCCCTGTAGGTAAATTTGTTTTGGAAACATCCAGTAATTTAAACCAAAACCCAAGTATAGAGCATTTTAGCTTTGAGAAAAATGAAACACTTCATGATTTTTACAAAAAATACTTCTTCAGCCTTTTTAGAGAGGGGGAGGATGATGAGGGATAAGATTAAAAAATCATTACTAGAACAATTAAGGTTAAAAGGTGCTAAGTCAGAATTTTATAACGATACAATAAATGATTATATGTCATTTTGGGATACGAAAAACGCCCTTCAAAAAGATATAGAGGAACGGGGGGTCGTTTATAAAGATTTCTCTTCAGTCGGCGTAGAAATGTATAAAAACAATCTATCAGTGAAGGATTTAATCGCAGTGAATAAACAGATGATGCAAATATTAAAGGATTTAGGTTTAAATACTCCTACTGAGGATTTGGGCAACGAAGATGATCTAATATGATAAATAGACATGTAACATATTACATTGAATTATACGAAAATGGCAAGATAAAATTAAATAAGGAAAGAATACTACTTATTAATTATTTAAAAGGGCACGTGTTAAACCGTGATGATATATATTTTGATGATGAGAAAATAGAAAACTTTATAAAATTTACGGAGAAATGGTACTTTCCATTATTGCCATTTCAGAAGTTTTTGGCGGCATTTGTTTTTCTTTATTACAAAGAGAGCAATGCTGTTTTTTATGACCAATTTTTTTGGTTAATGGCTAGGGGTGCCGGAAAAAACGGTTTAATATCAGCTTTATCTCATTTTTTTATAAGTCCCTTACATGGTATCCCACGATATAATATATCAATTGTTGCAAATAGTGAGTTGCAGGCCAAAACATCATTTGAAGAAATATACGACACTATCGAAATGAATGGACCGTTAAACAGGGCATTTTATAGGACCAAACTAAGAATTACTGGAAATGACACTAAAAGCATATTACAGTACCATACATCAAATGCAGACACAAAAGATGGATTAAGGGATGGTTGCGTTATTTATGATGAAGTGCATCAATACCAAACGTTTGATGTAGTAAATGTATTTAGTAGTGGACTAGGTAAAGTTCCACATTCGAGAGAGTTCTTTATTGGTACTGATGGATTTGTTCGTGATGGCTTTTTGGATAAAACAAAAGAACGTGCTATGGATATTTTAAAAGGCAAGGTAACGGATGATCCGTTATTTCCTTTCATTTGTAAAATTGATGAAGAAAAAGAAATGCACAGTCCTGAATTGTGGGAAAAAGCCAATCCAATGTTTTCAGAACCTATGAACGAGTATGGAGAAGGGCTGCAACGCAAAGTAATGACTCAATACAGACAACTTGCCAGCAATCCAGCGGGCAGAGAAGAATTTGTTACCAAAAGAATGAACATGCCCTTAAATGATTTATCTAAGTCTGTCGCTACATGGGATGAAATAATGGCAACTAACAGACCATTCCCTGATTTGCAATATAAATCATGCATCGGGGGATTGGACTTCGCTTCAATTCGTGACTTCGCAGCGGTTGGGTTACTTTTTAAAGATGGTGACGATTATATTTGGAAAACTCATTCATTTGTAAGGAAAGGATTCTTAGAAGAATTTACATTAAAAGCGCCAATTAATGATTGGGATGAACAAGGTTTATTAACGATAGTAGATGAACCAGTTATTAATATTAGACACATAGTAAATTGGTTTGTGGATATGCGCAACCATTATGGATTGACAAAAATTATAACGGATTCATTTAGATTGGATTTAGTAAAAACAGCATTAGAGAATGAAGGCTTTGAAGTGGAATACTTACGCACTCTCTCTACTCACTCTATTTTAGCCCCACGAGTGGAAACGTTGTTTGCAAACCGAAATATTATATTTGGCGATAATCCATTAATGAGATGGTACACAAACAATGTGTATGTCCATATTAAAAAAGATGGTAACAAACAATTTTTGAAAAAAGATGAAATTAGAAGAAAAACAGATGGATTTCATGCTTTTTTACATGCACTGTGGAGGGCAGACGATTTGATTGATGAAGAAATGGATATATTCGTGGATGCGATAAATTTTTAGGAGGTGATCCGACATCTAATACTTTACAGGAGGTGAATAAATGGGTTTATTTGATATGTTCAGATCAAGAAACAGAGAACTGGAGTTTCTACTCGACTTTGATTTGATTGATGATTATTCAAAAGAAACTGCATTAAAACAGTTAGCAGTACAGACAGTTATTGGAATGTTGGCAAGAACTATTATCCAGTCAGAATTTAGAGTGAAAAAAGATAATGAGTACATCAGGGATGAAATGTATTATCGCTTTAACGTAAAGCCTAACATAAATCAATCGGCTAGTGTTTTTTGGGAAAAAGTCATAAGAAAATTAATTTATGATGGCGAATGCCTTGTTATTAAAAGTGATACAGATGATTTATTGATAGCTGATGATTACACTCGAACGGAGTATGCCATATTTGGAGACAACTTCAGAAATGTAACAGTTAAAGATTATGAATTCAAGCGTGTTTTTGAACGTGATGAAGTTATCTTTTTTGAATACGGAAACGAGAAACTATCTAATTTAATAGATAGTCTTTTTTATGATTACGGAAAGTTGTTAAGAAGGTTATTTGATTATCAAATGCGCAAAAACCAAATAAGGGCAACCGTAGACATTGAAGCGATAACTGGTAAAGAAGAAGATGCACTAAAAAGATTGCAGAACTTTATCGACAAAGCATACAAGGCGATTCGTGATAAAGACGTAGCGATTATACCACAACAAAAAGGTTTCACTTATCAAGAACATACAGACCAAAAAAATGTTGGGCAATCTGTTGAAGAATTAGACAAGGTGACAAACGGCTTTTTGAGTCAAGTAGCACATGCAGTTGGCATACCCATACCTTTGCTAAAGGGTGATGTGGCTGATGTTGAAGGTGCAACAAGGAACTATATGAAGTTTGCCATTGACCCGATTCTATGTGTGATAGAAAGTGAATTGAACATGCAATTTATTTCTAAAAGTAATTATTTAAAAGGGGATAGAATTGAAGCACAAAGAGTTCGTTACAGGGATATATTCGATGTTGCAACAGCGGTTGACAAAATACGTGCAAGCGGTGTGTTAAATGGAAATGAGTTACGTAAAGAATTGGGATATGAACCTTCTGATGACCCGATAATGGATAAGTATTTTATAACTAAAAATTATCAAGAAAGCGGACAGGCGCTTGAAGGAGGTGAGAATGAGTGAAGCATAAAATTAAAGGTGACATCATTAGTTGGAATTCAAGTATTTGGGATTTCAATAACAAAATGAGGAATATAAAAGAAGATGAGGATATTCATTTAGAAATCAATTCTTATGGCGGTGACGTTTTTCTAGGCATCGACATTATGAACACACTACGATCCCACAAAGGACAGGTAGAGGTGACTGTCACGGGAATAGCAGCAAGTGCCGCATCTATTATTTGTATGGGTGCAGATAAGATTAACATGTACTCCAATACACAAATGATGGTCCATAACGCTTGGACGTTCGCTATGGGTAACAGTAAAGAACTACGTAAAGTGGCTGAAGACCTAGAAAGCATCAACGAATCCGTTCTTGCTTCCTACACACATAGAATCGATGAAGATGTGGCTAAGACATTGCTTGATGAAGAAACTTACCTATCGGCATCAAAAGCTAAAGAATATGGTTTGATTGACAACATCATTAATAGTGAAAAAGCCGAAGCGGTTGAATCTGAAATATTTCAGAATAAGGCAGATGAATTTAACTCTAAAATTATAGAAAAAACACCTGCTGTCGCGGGATTAACCGTGAAGCTAGACGGAGAATTAAAAGAAGTGATTCAATCCATGCAAGAACAGATCAATAACTTAAAACAAAATAAAATGGAAGAAAATCAGCCAACCAACAGCGGTTGGTTATTTTAATTTTTAGGAGGAATAAACAAAATGGGTAAAATGAACTTTACAACTTATTTAGATGCAAAAAATAATTTTGCAAAAGTATCAATGGACAAGGAGGCGACTCCTGAACAAAAAACAGAGGCACTCAATGAAATGTTGGATGCTTTGCAAAAGGAAACAAGAGCAAACATTTTAGAAGAGGCTAAAACAACATCAAACGATAATGCTATTTTACAAGCACGTGGACATAACGTGTTAACTAGCGAAGAACGAAAATTTTTTAATGATGTCATTGAGAGTGGCGGGTTTAAAGATGAGGACACTTTACCTGTCACCACTCAAGAACGTGTGTTTGAAGATTTAACACATGAACATCCATTTCTATCACACATTGGGTTGCAGAATTTAGGTGCTGTAACTGAATTTATTTACAGTGATCCGGAAGGTTCGGCTGTATGGAGAGTTTTATTTGGAGAAATTCAAGGACAACTTAATACAAGTTTTCGTAAAGAAACAATCACACAAATGGCGTTAACTGCATTTTGGGCAGTGCACAACGACATGCTGGAGTTAGGACCAACGTGGGTTGAGCGTTATGTTCGTACATGCTTGGTTGAAGCTATTTCTGTTGGTTTAGAATATGGGTTTATTCGTGGTCGTGGACAATCTGAAGAAGAACCAATCGGACTAATGTATGAAGTTGGCGCAGGAGGGGCAGTTACTGAAAAAACATCTGCTGGAACATTGACTTTTGAACCTGGACGAAAAACAATCACAGAATTACGTGATGTTGTTAAGTTACTAGCTAAAAAGTTAAATGCAGATGGTACAGATGCTGACAGACCAAAACGGGTTGCCGGTAAAGTCGTTATGGTTACAAATCCATTTGACACTTTCGACATCCAAGCGAATGCTACGATTCAAAATGCAAATGGTGCATATGTCACAAACTTACCGTTTAACCCAATCATGACTGAATCTGTATTTGTGCCGGAGGGAAAGGTTTTATTCTTTGTTAAAGGCGAATATATTGCTGCGACAGGTGGTCCATTACGTGTTAAAAAGTTCGATCAGACACTAGCGTTTGAAGATGCAACGCTTTATGCAGCTAAACAGTTTGCGACTGGTAAACCTAAGGATGAGTATGCTGCACAAGTTTATGATTTGAATATCAATTATGATGATGAAGAACCAGGTGAAGCTTAAAAGGGGTGATCTAATTGGTCACTGATGAATTATTACAAGAGTTTAAAGATCGTATGAAAATAACTCACAGTATAGAAGACGACAACCTAAAAAGGTTGTTGTCTTTTTCTATTGCTGATTTAAAAGCAAAAAGTGGCGACTTTGATGTTAGTGATGATAGTGATTTAAATAAAAGAGCGAAAGAACTTGTATTTGAACGTACACGGTTTGCTTATAATGATGCGCTTGAACACTTTGATAAAAGTTTCCTTACGGACATTCACAGTTTGGGTATAGATTTGGCGGGTGGTACAGATGAGGAAGTTTGAATATAAACATCCACGAATACACTCAGGCGAATTACGCACACCTGTTGTGTTTTATGAGTATGAGCCGAACAAAGGCCCTGAACCTGGGGAAAAAGCAAAAAAGATCATTTATCAAACGTGGGCAAAAATAGACCGTGTTTGGTTACGTGATATTGAACAAGCAAAAGCAAATAACACATTATCGGATTTAACTATTACTATACGAGATCCGTTAGGTGATTATAGGCCTTCAAATAAACATTATTTAGAAATACAAGCTATGGATTATGAAGGAAGTCATTACAACATTAAAAGCGTACAGCCGGACATGCAACAAAAAGACTTTATAACAATTATTGCAGGGTTAGTCAAATGAGTGTAAAAATAACGGGATTGAATGAATTGCTTGCCGAATTAGATAAGCGTTTGGGTAAAGCTAAAATGAAGAAATTGACTGATGATGCTTTGATGGCTGGAGCAGAAGTTTTTGTTAGGGAATTAAAACGTCAATTCCAAACATTTAAGGATACCGGAGCTAGTATTGACGAAATAACAATATCAGAACCGTTTGATTATGCAGGAAATAGAACTATCCGTATTCATTGGGAAGGGCCAAAGAATCGCTATCGAATAATTCATCTCAATGAATGGGGAACAGTCAACAACCCCAACCCACGTGGAAAGGGAAAAATAGCTATCGCTTTAAGGAATTCAGAAAAAGCATATCGTGAAGTCGTTGCAAGGCACTTAAGGGAGGGTATCTAGTGGATGTTTTAAGTTTAATATACGGACACATGAATAACAATGATTATATCAAAGAACAGACAGGCAACAGAATCAAATTCTACGAATATCCACCTACTGGTGACGTGGACAAGCCTTATATCATTATTGAACCTCTAGCTACCCCTAAGCCTTCTGATTTCGCTGATAACACATGGTTAAAGTATGACTTTTTGATACAAATAGAGGTTTGGACATTAAGCAGACAGACTACTAGATTACTAACTAACGAGATTAGAGAATTGATGTGGAATAAACTAGGCTTCCACCAAACCGATGGAATTGATGAATGGGATAAAGAGACAGGCATATTTAGACAAGCATTAAGATTCAGAAGTACGTTGTATAGGAATGACTTAATAATATAGGAGTGAAATAAATGGCTGAAAAAAATTATAGGTCATCTACTGGCGTAGATGAGTTTTTTTATGGAGTTATTGGCGATGGAGTCACAGCGGAAAGTATTGAGCGGGTAAAGTTCCTTCAAAATATAACGGTTGAAATGTCGCAGGAAATTGTAAGAGCGTATGGGGATAACAAAACTGCTGAAATGGCTGTTTCTAGCGGTGATACAACTGTTTCATCGCAGTTTCACAAAATACCTATTGAAGATAAAGCGACTTTATTAGGATTGGAAAAAGACGAAGGTGTTACAGCTATTGGGAGTTCAGATAACCCACCTTATGTAGCAGTTGTTTTTGCCAAGACGTTTGAAGATGGATCAAGGGAGTATGTCGGTCTACCAAAAGGATTGTTTACCCGCCCAAACATTGAAGGGCAGACAAAAGAAGATGGAGTAGAGTTTAGTTCCGAAGAAATCGAAGCGCAGTTTATGGATCGTAAGGTTGAAGGTTTTTCAGAAGATAAATCTGTATTGTTTGCTTATGACGAAAAAGGAGAAACTACCAACAGAGATGCTATTTTTCAAAAAGTATTCGGCAAACCTTATCCAGCCGAAAATGGCGGGGGAGATGGGGCATGAGTGAAAAAAAGAGAAAAATAGATCAGAAGAAGTTTGTAGTCGTGGAAGATTTTAAGGATTTACAAGACAAAAATAAGGTATACACAAAGGGTGACATTTTCCCAACAGAAGGAAAGCCAGTTACTAGAATCAAAGAATTATCAACGACAAAAAACAAACTTAACAAAGTATTGATTAAAGAGCAGGGTTAGTCCCTTGCTCTTTTTTATTAATGGAGGGTTAAAATGGCTAATTTAAAAAGAAACATGATTGAGCTTGTGAAAAATCCCGAAGAGGTTCGCAAAGGTGGGGAGGTTGAGCTTGAGAAGTATTGGACACCAGCATTTATTCCTTTCTCTATCGTACGTGATGCGATAGGACTTGAGGCGGAACTCGAAAGTGGTGAAATGTCAGAACTGGATATGATGGACAAACTGGCTGATTTTGTTGCCACCAATATTTACGCTGGACAATTTGCAAAAGAAGATATATATGAACGTTTACATGCACCGGATGCCGTTGAGACTTTGCAAGAACAAGTTCTATTTGTTGCTAGAGGTCAACAGAGTGATTCAACAAAAAAATTCCTGGAGAGGAAGAATTAAGCGAAGAAGATTTCTCCTCTCAAAAGCAGGCTGAATACATGGATAGATTAGTGATGGATTTAGTGAAAGAGGGCAAGGACATCAATGAAATAATGAGTATGCCATTTCATTATCTGTTAGGAATGCTTGAAGAGCGTAATAAGCCGAAAGAGAAAAAATCACTAATTGCAGCATTTGGTGGCGGTTCTCCTGTGAAAGAAAGGAGGTAAAGAAATGGATAAAATTAAAGGGTTGTCAATAGGTTTAGATTTGGATTCTTTAGCAGTTGAACGAGGATTGACAGGCTTAAAGGACAGATTAAGAACCGTCAACCAAGAAATGAGACACAACATGAGTTCGTTTGATTATGCTGACAAGTCGATGAAAAAATATGAAACAAGCCTTGATGGACTTAACAAAAAACTTGAAGTGCAAAGAAAAACGACAGAAACAGCAAAAGAACGAATGGAAGAAATGACCGAAGAATACGGTGAAGGTTCGAGACAAGCCGAACAGGCAACTAGAGAATATCATAGACAAGCAGCGGAGCTAAACAATTTAGAACGACACATACAAAGAGTTACCGAAGAAATGAAGGAATTTGAAAAACAACAACAAATACAAAGTTCAGCTACTTATAAAATGGGTGAATCTCTAACTAATTTCGGAGGAAGTTTACAGGTTGTTTCCGATAAAGCTAAAAGTGTTGGTAAAAGTTTAACAAAAAGCATAACTTTACCAGCATTAGGTGTCGCAACAGCTATTGGTGGAATTACCGCAGCGTTTGGATGGGATAGGTTAGTTGGACTAGATACGGCTCAAGCGCAACTAAAAGGACTAAGTTTTAGCACGGAGGAAGTCGGCAGAATATCCAAACAAGTAACCAATGCTATTCAAGGCGGAATGACAACAATGGCAGAAGGTACTGCTGTGGCAGCAGGTGCTTTAGCTGCAGGAGTGAAAGAAGGTAAGGAATTAGAGAGGTATATCAAACTTGTCGGTGATGCTGCGGTTGGAGCTAAAAGGCCGGTTGAAGATATGGCGCAAATATTTAACCGTGTGCAAGGCTCAGGGCGCTTAATGACCCAAGAACTCAATATGATTGAACAAGGTATGCCCGGATTTGCACAGGCAATGGCAGACCATTTAGCAGGCGGTTCACTAGAATCCTTTAGACAAATGGTGACAAATGGAGAAGTTGGTTCTGAAGAGTTTTTGGAAGTGATGGAAGGCTTTGCAGGCGGCATGGCCGAAGCTTATGCCGATTCGTGGCAAGGTATGGTCGCAAATACAAAAGCTTATATTGGAATTATCGGAGAAAACTTGTTAGGTGGAGTTTTTGAAAAGTCGAAGGAATCAATATCTGAATTTATTGACGTGTTATCTTCAGACGAAATGGCGGAATGGGCAGAGGAAACAGGAGAAAAAATAGGTGAAGCATTTAACAATATAGTTGATAGTGTTCGTGGCGCTATAGATTGGTTTAGAGAATTGGATTCAGCTAAACAAGGATTAATACTTAAATTGGCCGGTGTAGCCGTTGCGGCCGGACCGTTATTGTTGGTGTTTGGTACTATTGGCGGTATTGTTGGTAAGCTTACTTCTGGATTAGGCGGATTATTTAAAATTCTAGCCCCATTAACCACAGGCATAGGCAAAGCGGGAGGTTTGACGGCTTTACTAGGCAAGGCATTCGCTGTACTCACTGGACCAATAGGAATAACCATTTCGATTATCGGTGCATTGGTGGGCGCTTTTATCCTAGCATATAAGAATTCAGAGACTTTTAGAGAAGGCGTAAAAAACATTATAGAAAACTTGAAAGAATTAGGCGGTGCTGTGCTAGAAAAAGTAAAAGAAGGCATAGGTGCGGTTGCTGATTTTTTTAAAGAACAGCTAGATAAAATAAGGCAGTTTTGGGAAGAAAACGGCGAAATCATAATGGAAGCCTTGACCACTGTATTAAAAGTGGTGAAAAACGTTTTTGAACACGGCATATTGCCTGTCATAAAAATAGTTATGGGAATCGTGCTAACTATTATCAAAATGGTTTGGGAGAACATAAAAGGTATTATTAGCGGTGCTTTAGATGTCATTATGGGAGCAATCAAGGTTTTTGCAGGTTTGTTTACAGGCGACTTTCAAAAGATGTGGGAAGGCATAAAGCAATTATTTTTTGGAGCAATCCAAATTGTTTGGAACTGGATACAACTTCAATTTATCGGTCGTATTTTAAAGGGCGTAAGCGGTTTTTCTAAAAACCTAGTCAGTACACTTAGGAATGGTTGGAATAAAGCTATTGATGGAATAAAGGGTTTTGTCAGTAAAGCAAAAGATTGGTTTAAGGATTTATTGGATAGAGGACTGA
>Ga0209487_1004574_pt1 | contig 10563 bp, 9 predicted proteins | sample Poulit2012_FD_187524 | JGI IMG/M metagenome (GOLD analysis project Ga0209487, IMG submission 187524) | Agricultural soil microbial communities from Georgia to study Nitrogen management - Poultry litter 2012 (SPAdes) (version 2) | ecosystem: Environmental > Terrestrial > Soil > Agricultural land... | reverse complement strand
CCGGCTCGCGGTCGTCGAGGCAAAGCCACCAGCAAGAGCCCCCAGGTCGGGCAGCAGCAGACGGTGCTGTACGCGGACTTCCTGGAGCAAGAGCTCGGCCTTCGCCCGGTGGTCTTCTACACCGCGCCAACGCTATGCCCGCCGGCGTGGCGTGATCGCGAGCCTGTGCCCACGGCTTAGGGCGCCCGCTCGCGCGGTGGCAGGTTCCCGGGTGTTCGGGGGCCGCGAATGCTTGACAGCCAGCCATGCGGCACTAGTGTGAGCGCTCACACCTCGGGGGAGGTCTGCGGGTGTGACGAGACTGCGTCGACCTTCCTGGATCGAAGGAGATGGTTGGCGTGATCGGACGTTCGCGATGGTTCCTGACGGTCTGCGTGAGTGCAGTGGCGATGGCCTTGAGCGCAGGTCCGGCTGTCGGAGCCGGAACAGGTGCCGCGCCCCCCGGTGCAGGCCATGCCGAAGATCCGACGGACACCTCGGCCGCCTGGGCGCAGGCCGATGCCATCCGGGAACGCGTCCAGCCGCCGGAGTTTCCGGAATTCGAGGTCAGCATCGTCGACCTCGGTGCTGATCCGACTGGTGTGGAGAAGAGCACGGAAGCGTTCGATGCTGCGATCACACTGGTCAGCGAGAGCGGTGGTGGGCGCGTCATCGTCCCGGACGGCACCTTCCTCACCGGGGCGATCCACCTCCAGGACAACGTCGACCTGCACCTGGAGGACGACGCCACGATCCGGTTCAGCCAGGACAAAAGCGACTACCTGCCGGTGGTGAAGACTCGCTTCGAAGGGGTGGAGCTGTACAACTACTCCCCGTTCATCTACGGCTATCAGGTGCGGAACGTCGCCGTCACAGGGAACGGCACCCTCGACGGCAACGCTGATGCCGACCACTGGTGGAACTGGAAGAACCCGCGCCCGGCGCTGGAGGAGGAGGACCGGCAGGCGCTGTTCCAGATGGCCGAGGACGGCGTGCCGGTCGAGGACCGCGTCTTCGGTGCCGATCACCTGCTCCGCACGAATTTCGTGGAGTTCTACCAGAGCGAGAACATCCTGGTCCAAGGTGTCACGCTGAACAACTCACCGATGTGGCTGCTGCACCCCGTGCTGTGCGAGAACGTCACGATCGACGGGGTGCACCTGGAGAGCTTGGGCCCGAACAACGACGGCGTGAACCCGGAGTCCAGTCGGGACGTGGTCATCAAGAACACGTTCTTCAACACCGGCGATGACAACGTCGCGATCAAGTCGGGTCGGAACGCCGATGGTCGGCGGATCGGTGTGCCCAGCGAGAACATCCTGATCGAGGACAACTTCATGGAAGCCGGGCACGGTGCGATCGTGGTCGGCAGCGAGATCTCCGGTGGGGTCCGCAACGTCTTCGCCCAGAACAACGTGATGGACAGCCCGGAGCTGGACCGCATCGTGCGGGTGAAGACCAACTCGGTACGCGGCGGCGTCGTGGAGAACATCTACGTGCGGGACAACGACGTCCGCGAGCTGGGCGGTGAGGTCGTGTGGGTCGACTTCTTCTACGAGGAGGGCGACGTCGGCAGCTTCACGCCGATCGTGCGCAACATCTACGTGGAGGGCGTCGACAGCAACGGTGGTTCGTACGGTGTCTATCTGCGCGGCTATGAACGGTCGCCGATCACCAATGTCACCATCACCGACTCGAACATGAACGATGTCGAGACCCCGATGCTGGTGCAGAACGCCCAGGGACTGCGGTTCATCGACACGACGATCAACGGCGAGGTGGTCGACGACGTGATCTGCCAGAACACCGTGTGGTTGGGTGTGCCGGAGACGCTGGTCGACTCCGGTGTGCCGGACCGTGCCTTGCCTGATCGGTGGTGCCTGTCGGAGCAGTTCGACGAGGACGAGGACGAGGACTGGTCCCCGGGCCGGTTCCGCGGCCACGTGGCGCAGGTGAGCACGCAGTTGCTCCGGCAGGAGCTCATCGACAGTGATGAGCGGCGGGCGTTGATGGCGGCTGCGCGAGCGGCGGGCGGCACGGTCGGATAGTGCGGTCTCCGGACGCGGTCAGGGCCCGGCGAGACCGAGGGCGTCTGCGGTCTCCCGACGAATGTCCATCGCCCAGTCCTCGTCGGTGTTCATCGCCCGGCCCAGTGACGGCACCAGCTCGCGCAGCGGGCCGTTCCACCGGGTCGAGCGGTCCGGGAAGGCCTGCTGCAGCAGCCGGATCATCACCGAGACTGCTGTGGAAGCGCCGGGAGAGGCGCCGAGCAGACCGGCCAGACCGTTGTCCGGCGAGACCACCAGCTCGGTGCCGAACTGCAACCGCCCTCGCCCCCGGGAGTCCTTGGCGATCACCTGCACCCGCTGACCGGCGGTGATCAGCTCCCAGTCCTCCGCCGTGGCGCTGGGCATCATCCGGCGCAGCGCGCGCATCTGCTTGGACTTCGAGGCAGTGATCTCCCGCACCAGGTAGGCCACCAGGTCGAAGTTGTCGACTGCGACGTTCAGCAGGGCGCCGATGTTCCCAGCGCGGATGGTGCGCAGCAGGTCCAGCCGGGAGCCGTTCTTCAGGAACCGAGGGTCGAACCCGGCGAACGGGCCGAACAGCACCGACCCCTCTCCCTCCACGGTCCGGTAGTCCAGGTGCGGTGCGCCGAGCCCCGGGACGCCCTGCTCCGCCCGGCCGTAGGCCTTCACCCGGTGCGCGGTGACCACCTCCGGGGCACGGGTGCGTAAGAACTTCCCGCTCACCGGGAAGCCGGCGAACCCGTCCGCCTCCGGGATGCCGGCCCGCTGCAGCAGCTGCAGCGCCCCACCGCCGGCACCGACGAACACGAAGTGGGCCCGGCTGGTGCCAGTGCCTGCGGGCGAGCGGTGCGTGATCCGCCAGGCATCACCGTCGCGGTCCAGGTCCACCACCCGGTGCTGCAGGTGCACTGCTGCGCCGGCGGCGGCTGCGGCATCGATGAGGGCACGCGCCAGAGCGCCGTAGTCGACATCGGACCCGGACGCCTCATAGGTGGCGGCGATCGGCTCGTTCGGATCACGACCCTGGACCAGGGCAGACGACCACTGACCGATCTGGTCGCGTTCGTCGCTATAACGCAGGTTCGCGAACAGCGGCTCGCCCTTGAGCGCGTCGTACCACTGTCGTAGGAACGCCACGTCCTGCGCACCGGAGACGAACGCCAGGTGCGGAGTGCTGTGCACGAACGCCTCCGCCGTCGGCAATACACCCTTGGACAGCAGTGAGGACCAGAGCTGGCGAGTGACCTGGAACTGTTCATTGATGGTGACGGCGTTGGTCACCTCCAGCGTGCCGTTCGGCAGCGGGGTGGCGTAGTCCAGCTCGCAGAACCCTGCGTGCCCGGTGCCGGCGTTGTGCCACGCGTTCGAGCTCTCCCCGGCCGGGCTCGCCAACGACTCGAAGATCTCGATCGACCAGTCGGGCTCCAGCTGTTGCAGCAGCGACGCCAGCGTGGCGCTCATGATGCCGGCGCCGACCAGGGCGACGTCAGCGGTGGTGGAGCTCATGCTCGAAGGGTACCCACGCAGCGCAGCGGTCACCGCTGCGGCGTCCGCGATGCGCCGGTGCACGGTTTGACATGATCTGAGGATGACGCCTGAGACACGGACCGACTGTGTGTTCTGCGCGATGGTCGCCGGCACGGAGGCCACCCCGGTGGTGCTGGACGAGCCAGACGTGTTCGCGTTCCTCGACTTCCGGCCGCTGTTCAAGGGGCACGTGCTGGTGATCCCGCGGGAGCACCACGTCACCCTGCCGGACCTGCCTGCTGAGCAGGTCGGGCCGTTCTTCGCCGCGGTGCAGCGGGTGGCCGCCGTGCTTCCGGACGCTCTGGACGCGCACGGCACGTTCGTGGCGGTGAACAACGTGGTCAGCCAGACCGTGCACCACCTGCACGCGCACGTGGTGCCGCGGCGCCGCAAGGACGGGCTGCGCGGCTTCTTCTGGCCACGGGAGAAGTACGCCGAAGGTGAGGCGGCGCAGTACGCGGAGCGGATCGCGGCAGCGCTGAGTGCTTCGAGAAGCTGACCGGTCAGCGCTTCCTGCCGAAGGCGAAGTAGCTGATCGGTCCGACGAGGTTCACGAAGCTCACCGCTGCCCAGACCCCCTTGCGGCCCCGCACCTCCTCGGCCGGCCGACGCTTCAGGTCCACCAGAGCGGCGACCAGCAGGCTGAGCTCGACCAGGGCGGCCCCGATGATCGTCACCTGCTGCACCGGGGTGAAGTCCTGCCAGCGAACCTGTCGGTGCTCGGGTGACACGTGCTCGGGTGACACGTGCTCGGGTGACACGTGCTCAGGTTCGATGTCCTCAGCGTCCATGCTTCTCAGCGTACGACCGGAGCATCCGTAGGGCCGGGTGTGGCCGGATCTACACTCGACCCGGGATGAAACGGGCCAGAGACAGTGTTCTCGCCGGTAATGACCAGGAGGGAACAACAGGTGCAGGCGCGCAGCGAGACCGGGGACGCCGACTTCGCTCCGCAACCCGTTCGCTGGCGCATCCTGATCGTGCTCCTCGCGGCGATCTTCATGTCGCTGATCGCAGTGAGCATCGTCAACGTCGCCCTGCCGTCGATCCAGGATGGTCTGGGCGCCAGCGAGTCCGACCTGCAGTGGGTGCTCTCCGGTTATGCGCTCACCTTCGGTGTGGTGCTCGTGGCCGCGGGTCGCGCAGGCGACATCGTCGGGCGCGGCGGGATCTTCGTCATCGGGGTCGTGGTGTTCACGGCAGCATCGGTGGCCTCCAGCATCGCGCCGAACCCGGAGATGCTGAACGCGGCCCGGTTCGTGCAGGGCGTTGGCTCCGGCCTGCTCAACCCCCAGGGCGTGGGCATGATCCAGCAGTATTTCCGCGGGGCCGAACGGGGACGGGCGTTCGGATACTTCGGCAGCGTGGTCGGAGTGGCGGTCGGTATCGGCCCGGTCCTCGGTGGCCTGCTGATCCGGCTCGGCGGACCCGACTTCGGCTGGCGACTGACGTTCCTGGTGAACGTGCCGGTCGGCATCGTGACCATCATCTTGGCGTTCCTCTGGTTCCCCAAGCCGCTCATCCGGCGTCGCCCCGCCGGGGAGGTGAGCAGCGCCGGCCGTACGTCGATCGACCCGGTCGGTTCTCTGCTGCTCGGGCTGGCAGTGCTGGCGATGCTGTTCCCGTTCATGGAGTCTCGGACCGCGCCGAGCACCTGGCTGCTGCTCCCGGTCGGCGTGCTCCTCGTGGTCGTCTGGGTGAAGTGGGAGCGTCGCTATGCCGCCCGCGGGCGTAGCCCGATGGTCGACCTGCGGATCTTCCGCACGAAGAGCTTCACGAACGGCAGTGTGATCGTCACCCTCTACTTCCTCGGGATGACCAGCATCTGGGTACTGGTCGCGATGTACATGCAGCAAGGCGCCGGGAAGTCTGCGCTGGAGGCGGGGATGGTCGGCATCCCTTCGGCGATCTTGTCCGCGATCGCGGCGAACTGGGCCGGCAAACGAGTCACCCAGCTGGGCCGGAAGATCGTCATCGGTGGGCTGTACTTCGCACTGTTCGGCCTCGCCCTGAGTGTCGCGGTAGCGCTGCTGCACGAGGCCGTCGGGCTGAGCGTGTGGTGGCTGATGCTCACCCTGGCGTTCATCGGTATCGCGCAGGGATCGGTGATCAGCCCGAACCAGACCCTCACCCTGGCTGAGGTGCCGTTGCAGTACGCGGGCAGCTCCGGGGCGATCATGCAGACCGGTCAGCGGATGGGAACCTCGATCGGTATCGCAGTGATCACCGCCGCAGTGTTCGTCTCCCTGGAGAGCACCAGCTGGTCGACGGCTGTGGCCATCGGCTTCGGCCTGATCGCCCTGGTGGTGACCACGGCCCTGTTGATGGCCTACAAGGACCAGTGGGACCGGCGGCGGGCCGGCACGCCGCACGCCTGAGGGATACACCTCGGTACGCTGAGCCCCGATGTCCTGCGCACCGACCTACCGCCCTGCGCTGCTCCAGCCGTGCACCCGTTGACGGCAGCGGCCGCCGGTACGCCGTCGGCGGCGAACCTGGTGCTGCTGCGCCACGGGGAGTCGGTCGCCAATGCCCGAGAGCTGTTCACCGGCGTGATCGACGTCGGCCTCACTCCCGCTGGAGAGCAGGAGTGCCTCCTCGCTGGACGACGCCTGGCCGAGACGGGCTGGGCGCCAGACGTGGTGTGCACCTCGGAGCTGGTGCGCGGCTGGCGCACTGCCGAGCTCGCCGTCACCGCCTGGCCGGAGCCCATCACCGTGGAGCGGGACTGGCGGCTGAACGAACGCAACTACGGGGCACTCTCCGGGTACCTGAAGTCCGAGATCGCTGACCGGTTCGGCTACGAGCAGTTCCTGCACTGGCGCCGCTCCCTGCATGGACGCCCACCTGCACTGCCGGCCGAGACGCTCGCACTGTGGCGCCGGCTCCCGCCGTTCGACCGGCTGCCGGAGGAGGCACTGAACGCCACCGAGTCGCTGGCGGACGTGGTCGAGCGGGTCCGCCCCTGGGTCGCTGGTGCGCTCACGGACCATCTCGCGGCCGGCCGCCGAGTGCTGGTGGTGGCACACGGCAACTCGCTGCGCGCCCTGTGCGCGGTGCTGGACCGGCTCGATGCCGTGCAGCTGGCGGCGCTGAACCTGCCGAACGCCCGCCCGCTGGCCTACCGGTTGCACCCGGACGCGGCGGGAGAGCTGTGGCCGGAGGTCCGCGGCGGGGAGTACCTGGACGCGGCCGCCGCGCACGCCGAAGCAGCGGTGATCGCCGCCGAGGGCGGCACCTGAGCGACCGAGCGTTTCCGGCTGTCGGTGCTGACTGTCGGTTCTCACCGGAGACTGCGGTGCCGCCGAGGCGGGAAAGACGTTGGCACCCGCCGATACCGTTGCCAGCATGTTCCTGCTCGTCTCCGGCGCCTCCGGCTCCGGCAAGTCCACCGCCCGGCGGCACGCAGCAGCACACCTGCCGGAGAGCATCGAGGCCGTCGAGCTGAAGGACCTCGGTGAGGTGCCCGCGATACCAACCGTCGCCTGGCGGCAGCAGCAGGTGGAGGTCGCCGTGCGCCGCGCGATCGAGCTGGCCGACCAGGGCCGGCACCTGCTGTTCGCCGGCGACCCGGTCCCTGCCGGCGAGGTGCTGGCCGCCCCGTCCGCCGACCAGGTCGACGTGGCGGTCTGCCTGCTGGACGTGGACCAGGACACCCAGTCCGCCCGCCTGGACGAGCGCGGTGACCCACCGGAGCACCGACACCTGCACCATGGGTTCGCCGACTGGATGCGCCGCCACGCCAGCGACCCCAGCCATGCGCCAGAGGCAGTCACCACCGACGCCTGGCCACAGATGCGCTGGCACCGGTGGACCGGCCGCGACCCGGGTCCGGAGTGGGCGATGACCGTGATCGACACCAGCCCGCTCACCGAGGCGGAAGTCGGTGCGCAGGTGGCGACCTGGTGCCAGGACGCGATCACCGGCCGAGCACCGATCTTCCGCACCGGCTGGTGGCAGGCGTGAGCGGGACGGAGCTGCTGCTGATCGGTGGCCGCTCCGGTGCCGGGAAGACGGCCGTGGCCTCGGCGCTGCACCACCTGCTCAGCAGCGCGCGGGTGCGCCACGCACTCATCGAGGGCGACATGCTCGACCTGGCCTGGCCGCCCCCGTGGGAGCACCACCTGGCGGAACGCAACCTGGCGGCGATCTGGGCGGGCTACCGGGAGCTCGGCTACCGACGCCTCGTCTACACGAACACCCTCAGCGTGCTGGCCGCTGACGCGCTCGCGGCAGCGATGGGTGACGACCCCACAGTCACCGCAGTGCTGCTCACCGCCTCGGACGCCACCGCCGGCGCCAGGCTCGCCCGGCGCGAGCACGGCGACTCCCTAGCGGCGCACGCGGAACGCTCGGCCCGTGCTGCTCGCCGCCTGGAGGAGCGCGCAGGGGCCCACGTGCACCGCGTCGCCACCGAGGACCGACCGGTCGAGCAGATCGCAGCCGAGCTGGCCCGGCTCTGGCTCGGGGACGCCCTACCGGCGGAAGCGCATCGATGATCGACACTGTCGCCGTCGCCGGCTACCGCTCGTTGCGCAGCCTGGTGCTGGACCTCGGCCGGCTCACCGTGGTCACCGGCGGGAACGGTACCGGCAAGTCCGGTCTGTACCGCTCGCTGCGGCTGCTCGCCGAGTGCGCCCTCGGCGGCGCGGTCGGCGCCCTGGCCCGAGAAGGCGGCCTGACCTCCACCCTGTGGGCCGGACCGGAGCAGGGCACCGGCCACCTCGGCGGGCCCGCGCTACCAACGGTGCGTCATGCCCCAGCAGCCCTGCGCCTGGGGTTCGCCAGCAACGACGACCTGGGCTACGCCGTCGACCTGGGCCTGCCGCAGGAGGGCGGGAGCGCCTTCGCTCACGACCCGGAGATCAAGACCGAGCAGATCTTCTCCGGGCCGCTGGCCCGCCCCGGCGCCGTGCTCGCCGAACGCCGCGGACCAGCAGTGCGGGTCCGCGACAGCAGCGGTGACTGGGACCAGGTCGCCACGTTGCGCACCTTCGACTCGATGCTTTCCGAGGTGGTCGACCCCACCGGCGCCCCGGAGATCGTCGCGATGCGCGAACGACTGCGTGGCTGGCGGTTCTACGACCACCTGCGCACCGACGCCGACGCTCCCGCCCGGCAGGCGCAGGTCGGTACCCGTACGATGGCGCTCGCCCACGACGGCGCCGACCTGGCCGCAGCGCTGGCCACCGCTCGCGAGCTCGGCCGTGGGGAGGAGATCGACCAGGCCGTCGCGCTCGCCTTCCCTGGTGCGACAGTCAGGGTCCAGGTCGACGGCGGTCGTTTCGTCGTGCAGCTGTCTCGCCCGGGTCTGCTGCGTGAGCTGAGCGCGGCCGAGCTGTCCGACGGCACGCTGCGCTACCTGCTCTGGGTGGCCGCGCTGCTCAGCCCGCGACCACCGGAGCTGCTGGTGCTGAACGAACCCGAGACCAGCCTGCACCCCGACCTGCTGCCGGCGCTCGCGGAGCTGATGCGGCGGGCCGCGCAGGACTCCCAGCTGGTGGTGGTCACCCACTCCGAGCTGCTTGCCGAGGCTCTCGGCAGCGACGGCGTCACTCGCCACGAGCTCGAGCTGGACGCAGGGGAGACCGTGGTCGCAGGGCGGGAGGGGCCGCTGGACCAGCCCGCCTGGCACTGGCCGAAGCGGTAGTCCACGAGCAGTGTCAATACAGAACGGTCACAGGTGACCGCTTCTGCGTGACGCTGATGGTCAGACGCTCGCCGTCTCCTCGGCGGGCTCCGCCTCGGCCTCGTGCGGGTGCCGGCGCTCCAGCTTCGCGCCCTCCACGTCCACGTCCGGCAGGATCTTGTCCAACCAGCGGGGCAGCCACCAGGCACCGCGCCCGAACAGGTGCATCAACGCCGGCACGATCAGCATCCGCACCACGAACGCGTCCACCAGCACACCGAAGGCGAGGGCGAACCCGATCGGGCGGATCATCGCCGACTCGGCGAAGATGAACCCGCCGAAGACGCTGACCATGATGATCGCCGCCGCCGTGACCACGGACCGGCCGGCCCGGAAGCCCTGGGCCACCGCCACCCGGGCTGGTGCCCCGTGCGCGTACGCCTCGCGCATGCCGGTGCCCAGGAACAGCATGTAGTCCATCGCCAGCCCGAACAGGATGCCGACCAGGATGGTGGGCAGGAAGTTCAGGATCGGGCCGGGGCTCTCCACCCCGAAGATCGCAGACAGCCAGCCCCACTGGTAGATCGCCACCACCCCACCGAGCGCGGCGAAGTAGGACAGGATGAACCCCGCGGTGGCGACGACCGGCACCAGGATCGATCGGAACACCAGGATCAGGATCAGCAGGGACAGTCCCACCACCACGGCCAGGTAGACCGGCAACGCGTCGGCCAGCTTGTCGGAGATGTCGATGTTGCCGCTGGCCTGGCCGGCGACGGCGATGCTCACGTCTCCCTCGAGGTCCAGTGTGCGCAGGTCGTGCACCAGCTGTTCGGTGGACTCCGCGGTCGGGCCCTCAGCAGGGATCACCTGGAAGCCGAGCACGGTGCCGTCGGTGGAGGCGCCGAACGGGGCCACTGCGGCGACGTCGTCCTGGCCGATCAGCTGCTCACCGATCGTGAGCTGCTCGGCGGGCAGCTCCTCCTCGGTCACCGGTTCTGGCAGGTCAGCGACCACCAGCAGCGGGCCGTTCATCCCTTCACCGAACTTCTCCGCGATCGTGGTGTACGCCTGGTACTGGGTGCTCTCGTGCGGTTCGGAGGACCCGTCCGGCAGGTTCAACCGCAGGTCCAGCGCCGGGATGGCGATCACCGCCAGCGCGGCGATACCGATCACCGCCCGGGCGACGGCGCTGAGGGTGGACATCGGCTTCGGCCCGTTCGTTGCGGTGTCGCCGGCCTGCCCGCTCGCAGCGGACGTGGTGCCGGCCTCGGCGAGCCGGGCCCGCTCCCGGCGGGAGAGCACCCGCATGCCGATCAGCTTCAGCCAGGCGGGGGTGAGGGTGATCGCCACCAGCACCGCCACCGCGATGCTCACCGCACCGACGGTGCCCATCAG
>Ga0209487_1004573_pt1 | contig 10564 bp, 11 predicted proteins | sample Poulit2012_FD_187524 | JGI IMG/M metagenome (GOLD analysis project Ga0209487, IMG submission 187524) | Agricultural soil microbial communities from Georgia to study Nitrogen management - Poultry litter 2012 (SPAdes) (version 2) | ecosystem: Environmental > Terrestrial > Soil > Agricultural land... | reverse complement strand
GTAGTGGCGTGAAGCGGCAGGAACGGAGAGCCGAAGCACGTAGAGAAAACGGGCTGCGGAGAAGTGATACCTCTTTCAGTTCCTGCAAGCTTAGAAGTGAAACCGCTCAGGAAATGGTACATTGCCTGGGATTTCGTCAACTTTGAAATCGGAGGCAGCACGCCAAACGCATCTGCAGTCAGGAAGATGATCGTGTTTGGATGACCGGCAATCGAAGGGATGCGTGCATTATCAATATGATGAAGCGGGTAGGCAGCACGGGTGTTTTCAGTCAGTTCCCCGTCGTCATAGTCCGGTTCGCCTGTCTCATCAAGAACGACGTTTTCAAGGACGGAACCAAAGCGTATCGCCTGGAAGATCTCCGGTTCCTTTTCAGCAGAAAGATTGATTGTCTTAGCGTAGCAGCCGCCTTCGATATTGAACACGCCGTCTTCATTCCATCCATGCTCATCATCACCGATCAGTTCCCTTTGTGGATCTGCTGAAAGCGTTGTTTTTCCGGTGCCGGAAAGGCCGAAGAACAATGCCACATCTTTATTTTCACCTACATTGGCAGAGCAGTGCATACTCATGATGCCTTTTTCAGGCAGCAGATAGTTCATGATGGAAAAAATGGATTTCTTCATTTCGCCGGCATATTCGGTACCGCCGATCAAAATCACACCTTTTTCAAGGGAGACAATGATGAAAGCTTCCGATTTAGTACCATCGACAGATGGATCTGCTTTGAAAGTAGGGGCGGAGACGATGGTGAACTGCGGGTCGATCTCAAGCGCCTCATCCTTTGTGTCGGGACGGATGAACATCGTGCGGGCGAACATGTTATGCCAGCTGTACTCATTGACGACCCTCAGGTTCAGTCTTGTTTTCTCATCCGCACCGGCATAGCCGTTGAAAACGAAAACTTCATCCTTCTTATCAAGATGATCGACGACTTTTCCGTAGAGGCTGTTGAACACCTCTTCTGAAATCGGCTGATTGACCTCTCCCCAGTCCACTTTGTCCCTGGAAACGTCATCTTCAACTATAAAACGATCTTTGGGACTTCTGCCCGTATATTTTCCGGTCTCGGCTCTCAAAGCACCGGACTCAGTCAGTTTCCCTTCACCTCTCCTGAGGGAACTTTCAACAAGCTGTGGAACAGAAAGCTGGATCTTCGCAGTTTCTTTAGAAATAAGGTTTTGGATTAGTTCGGAATGATTTACCATATGTATGCCTCCATTTTTATGCGAATTTGGATTTGTATGACCCTTTCAGGAAATAGTATAACACATTATAAAATGATATGACATATTAAATCAAGTAATATTGCCTTGAATTGATGCCCGTCATCTAGTATATTATAGATTAAGTTATCTCTTATCAAGAGTCGGTGGAGGGAACATACCCTGTGAAGCCCGGCAACCTCTTTTCTATAAAGAAAGGTGCTAAAGGATGCAGAAGTTATTCTGATCGATAAGGGGAAGAGCGAAGCCTTTTCCTGTCTCATGGAAAAGGCTTTATTATTTTACTGAGAGATAGCTAATAAACTAATCAAAGGAGTTTTATAGATGGCAGAGCGCAGGCTTTTCACTTCGGAATCTGTAACGGAGGGACATCCTGATAAAATTGCGGATCAGATATCTGATGCGATTCTGGATGAAATATTAAAAGGGGATGTCAATGCCAGGGTTGCCTGTGAGACGGTTGTTAACACCGGCATGGCGATGATAGTGGGTGAAATCAGCACGAAGACTTACGTCGATATCCCCAAAATAGTCAGGGAAACTGTGAAAAATATTGGCTATACCCGTGCGAAGTACGGCTATGATTACAAGACCATGTCGGTATTGACGGGGATTGATGAGCAATCGCAGGATATTGCCCAGGGGGTGGATAATGCGGTTGAAACGCGTGACAGCGGTGTAATATCCACAGGCGCAGGGGACCAGGGCCTGATGTTTGGATATGCATGCAATGAAACAGAAGAACTTATGCCCCTGCCAATATCTCTTGCGCACAAACTGTCAAAACGCCTGACTGTTGTCAGGAAGGAGAATATTCTCGATTACCTGAGACCTGACGGAAAAACGCAGGTCACAGTGGAGTATGACGAAAATGATCAGGTGAAAAGGCTGGACACGATTGTCATTTCCACACAGCATCATGACGATATTCCTGTGGAACGTATCTACGATGACATCCGCAATCATGTAATTGGAGCAGTCGTCCCTTCTGAACTGCTGGATGAAGAGACGAAGTATATCATCAATCCGACCGGTCGTTTTGTCATCGGAGGCCCGCAGGGGGATGCAGGACTGACCGGCAGGAAGATCATCGTCGATACTTATGGTGGCTACGCAAGGCATGGAGGCGGTGCTTTCAGCGGCAAGGACCCCACAAAAGTGGACCGTTCGGCTGCATACGCAGCACGGTACATCGCCAAAAACATCGTCGCTGCGAAAGTGGCGGATAAATGTGAGATCCAGCTTGCCTATGCAATAGGGGTGAGCCAGCCGGTTTCCATCTCGGTCGATACGTTCGGTACATCCGAATACTCTGAAGAGGAGATTACATGTGCTATCCGTAAACTTTTCAATCTTTCACCTGACGGTATCATCGAAATGCTCAATCTCAGGAGGCCGATCTACAAAAATACGGCAAGCTACGGCCATTTCGGCAGAAATGCAGAAGAGTGTCCGTGGGAAGCAACGGATAAAGTGGATCAGCTGCAGAAGGAATTGAAAAAAGTAGAAGTGAACTAAAACAGACCCCGGAATGATTTCCGGGGTCTTAAAAGTGTGGGCAGAATCATGTTGTTCTTCAGAAGACTCCTGGGACCTTTACGCAGAGAACATACTTAAGGCTGCATCCGCATCCATTTCTGTTTGATCTTCCAAAGCTGGCCGATCATTTCATCATCGAGCGGATACTGTTCGCCTTCGCAGCCCAGTTTATTCGGAAAGACACTGAAACTCTCCAGCATGATGGTATTAACGCGGGTTTCCATCTGGGCTCTGCTGTTTATGAACGGAAACTCATCATACAGGGAGAGTGCTTCGAATATATACCCGTCATTCTGGGAGTTTTCCTCGACGATGATTGATACTGGATCGAAATTGACGAACACATCATTGATCATCGGCGGGAAATACTTATAATTTATAAAAAATCGCATGTTTACCTCACTTATATATTAATAATTTTGTTATAATGGACAAAGCCTTGAAGAAGGCATGAAATCATTATTTGGAAGGAATTGAAACTCAACCATGAATACTGAAATTTTCACTAATCCGATATTTATTGCGGTTGCTGCAGTTCTACTGATTATTGCAGTGGCATTTCTTGTTTATTTCTTCAAGAACAGGAACAAAGTCAATGCACTTACTGAAGAGTATAGCAAGGAGAAGCAGGGATTGATAGAGAAATATGAATCCGATCAGGAAGAGGAACGCCTCAGTCATAAAAAAGAGGTTTCCACTTTAAATGAAAAATATCATAACGATACAACTTTACTGAACAATAAACTTTCAAGCCTGCGCCAGTTTACAGTGGATAAAGGCGAGTATCTCACAGACCTCTCCCTCATCCAGCTCAAGGAGCGTCTTGTACGGGATGAGAAGATCAGGGAAACGGATATGTACATCCTTTCAAACGTGTACCTTCCGTCCAGGAACTATACGAACACACGCAAGATCGATCATCTTGTACTGACTCGGACCGGTATCTATATGATCGATTCAAAATACTGGGGCGGACACATCCTCCATGGTGTGAACGAAGAAAACTTCGACAGTCTTCCTTATGTCGAATCTTTCTTTGACCTGCTGGATCTCGATAAAACGAAAGAACAGACACTGATATTCGAAAAAGCGGACGACCGAAATGTTTCCGTGAACCATTACAACCATACTATAGAAGAAACCAGACTTTCTGCCGAAAAACTTAAAAATGTATTGAAGCTTCAATACGATGTCGTGCCGATGATCTACTTCAATCCGGTCGATAATGGAAATTATTCCATCACGAATTATTCGGCGGACCCTACAACCAAGGTCCTTGTCGGTGAAGAAGAGCTCGAGAACTTCTTCCTGAAATATGTTTTCCACGGCAGGTTCCAGTACACTGTCAAAGAACTGGATGAGATTGCTGAAGAAATATTCAGCCTGAATCCTTGATCTTATATTTTGTTTTAATACTTTAAAAGTCCTATACTTTCAGTAGGGCTTTTTTTATTGCGAAATCATATATTTCTAAGGAGGAACAGGGATGTCTGAAGAGATAGCAGTTATGAACCCTGCAACCGGGGAAGAAATCAGAAGCATTAAAAAAGATTCGAGAGAAGATATTGAAGCGAAAATAGAAACGGCGCATCAGGCTTTTAAGAAGTATAAAAAGAAAAATGCACATGACAGGAGCGCCCTCCTGGCCGAATGGGCAAAACGCATCCGTGAAAATAGAGATGAGATTGCGGAGATTATCACAAAAGAGAATGGCAAGCCGCTGGCCGAATCTCTCGGCGAAGTGGAGTATGCATGCAGCTACATCGACTATTATGCGGAGGAAGGCAAGCGTGCATACGGGCGTACGATTCCACCGCATGAAGACGATGTGAGACTTGTAGTGACCAAACAGCCGATCGGTGTCGTGGCTGCCATCACCCCATGGAACTTTCCTGTCGCCATGATGGCCAGGAAAGCGGCGCCTGCTGTTGCAGCCGGATGCACATTTCTGGTGAAACCGGCAAGGGAAACTCCGCTTTCAGCGATGAAATTCCTCGATCTGGCCAAAGATGCAGGATTTGATGAAGGGGTCATCCAGTATGTGAATGCTTCCGGCAAAGATGCCGGGGAAGTATTTTCAAAGTCTGATAAAGTGATGAAACTGACATTTACGGGTTCTACTGCAGTGGGGAAGAAGCTGATGGAAGGCGCCGCATCCACCGTCAAGAACATCACGATGGAACTGGGGGGCCATGCCCCTCTTGTTGTCCATAAGGATGCGGATCTTGAAACTGCTGTGGATCATGCCATTGCAACGAAGTTCAGAAATTCCGGACAGACATGCGTGTGTGCCAACAGGTTTTATGTGCATGAGGATATCGCGGACGTGTTCAGTGAAAAATTCAGCGAAAAGGTAAAAACACTCAAAATGGGCAACGGTATGGATGAAGGTGTCCAGGTCGGTCCGATGATCAACAAAGACGGTTATGATAAAGTGATGGAACATATCAGTGATGCCCGGGAAAAAGGCGGTACCATTACCGCCGGCGGCAACGGAGATCATTCTGAAGGTTATTTCATCGAACCGACTGTGATTACGGGCGCAACAGATGAAATGATCATCATGAATGAAGAGACGTTCGGGCCGGTTGCCCCCATCCAGACCTTCAGCGATCTCGATGAAGCCATCGAAAAGGCAAACGACACTGAATACGGCCTTGCAGCGTATTTCTTCACTGAAAGCTACCGTGACGGCATCAGGCTTCAGGAAGGACTGAATTTCGGGGTGCTGGGCTGGAACAATGGCAAGCCAAGTGCCGCACACATCCCATTCGGCGGTCTGAAAGAAAGCGGAATCGGGCGCGAAGGCGGCCTGGAGGGCATAGAACCATATCTTGAGACGAAAATCACCTCAATGAAAATATAATGGAAAAGGCGGGTCCACTTTACGGGGCCCGCCTTTTCATGACATGGACACGCCTGTCATGAGACCTGCCGCCAGAGCGACCATGCTGAAAAATATTGTTATGAAGCTGTATCTGAACAGTTCCCTGTACCTTTTTTCCTGAAGCAGCGAAAGCTGATCCAGACTGAAGGTGGAATATGTCGTAAAACCGCCCAGGAAACCGAATATCATTCCGGTATAGAGCATGCCTGACGATTGGAGGACAGGTACACAGAGTCCCATCAGAAATGAACCGGCGATATTTACTGTGATGGTTCCGTAAGGGATGGTAAAACGTCTGAATATTTTCAGATCAAGGACAGCGGAACGGAGCACAGCACCGAACGCTGCCCCCACAGCCAGTACAAAGAGGGTCATCTGTTCCTCCTTTCTGCAATCTTCCAGCCCAGTGCGGCAAGGGTGAGACCGCTCATGAGATTGATTGCGGCATAGACTGTAAACATGACATAATCCCCGATGGCGAGCAGCATATACTGCTCATATGAGAGCATCGAGAAAGTGGTGAAACTCCCCAGCAGGCCGGTTATTAGAAAGTCTTTCCTGAGGCTTCCTGCTTCAATGATCCTGCATGTGACATAGCCGGCGGCAAAAGCACCGATCATATTGACTATGAAAGTGCCTGTAAAGAACGGCAGCCCGGCATATGATGAGAAAAGGGAAATTGAGAGTCTGAGCACCGCCCCGATCATTGCCCCGGCTGCTATGTATAAATATCGTTTCAATGGTTCGCCTCCACCCGCTTCAAGATTCATTTATGCAAATTTATAAAATTCTATATATAATGGTAACATAACAGTCTACCGGAGGAGAGAGTTGAAAAATGGTCCAATCAGTAAAGGCGGCAGTCATCGGCTGCGGAGTAACCGGAGTATCCACCGTCAGTCATATCGTAAACGATGACAGATACACGGAAAATATACAACTGGATATGTATGACAATGAAATTCTGGCGGGGAAAGGCCCGGCATACCAGAGGGACAGCGGCCATCTGCTCATCAATATCCCATCTGAGGAAATGTACCTGGGAAGTGATCCGAACGATTATGTATACTGGCTGAAATCAAAAGGTTACCCGGTGGTCAGATACACCAGCCGGGAGCAGTTCGGGGAGTATACAAGGGATAAGATGGAGTCTTTTGTGAGATACCATGAAAATGTCCATTTCATCCCCGGTATGGTGGAAGATATCCAGTTCGATTCAGAAACCGGACAGTTCAAACTCAAGTCAGAAGGCAGGGTCAAAGTGTATGATTATGTATTTCTGACCATGGGAATGCTCAGGTACAGCGATCCCTACAGCCTTGAGGGAGAAGAGAGGTATATACAGGACCCTTATCCGGTGGAGGAGAGACTGGATAACCCGGCCGGTGAGACTGGAATCATCGGATCCGGCCTGTCTGCGATCGACTGTGTGCGGTATCTTCTTCTCGAGAATAAAAAAGACAGGGTATTCATTTTTTCCAGAAGCGGGGAAATGCCGTCTGTAAGAGGCGCACATGCCGATATAGAACTGCAGTATTTCACAAAAGAAACACTTCATTCCCTTGTGGAAAATGATGAGATTCCGCTGCCTTTGTTGAAGCAGCTGTTTTTGAGGGAGATGGATGCCAACGGTGTTGACCCTTCCCTGCTTACGAGACGGACGGGCGATACGATACGGGATTTGAAATATGACATGGACAATCCTGAAGGTGTAGGGCGTCTGCATTATCTGATCATGGCGTTGAACCCGATTTTCAGTGAAGTGTTCCAATACTTATCAAGAACGGACAAAAGGAAATTCATGGATGAATATCACCCTTTGATCGATGAAAACCATTCTCCCATGCCGAAGGAGGCGGCGGAAAAGCTGGTCGAATGGGCGGACGAGGGCAGACTTGTTATTGTGGACGGCATGGAAAATGTGGATACAGGAGACAGATTCTCCATCTGGACGGATGAAGGTGAACATTACCGGGTTGATACCCTCATAAATGCCACCGGCCCTGTCAAGGACATAGAGAAAGACATGAATGGTCTGATAGTTGCGCTCCATGATCACCAACTGATCGAAAGAAATGAATTCGGTGGAATTATGGTGGACCGGACACGCAATGTCATCAGCCCGAATATCGGTACTCTAAAAGGAATGTTCGCGCTTGGGGCTCTGACCGTAGGTGCGGATTACATGTCCACTTCCGTGTGGATTCTGATTCAGAACACAAAAAAGATAGCCGGTTATTTTTATGAACGGCTGAAATAGAATACGCCGGGAGGCGCTCCCGGCGTATCATTTATTTGCGGCTGAATAGTTTATATGCAGCCAGTCCGGCAAGTATTGCACCGGCGCCGATCCCTGCAGTTTTGAATGCGGGATCTTTCGTGATCGATCTAAGGACCAGGTTGATATTCTGCGGCCTCTCAGCGAGCCTTCTCATGAAATATGCATACCATTGGTTGCCAAAAGGGATATAGACACATACATTATAGCCCCGTTCAACCAGCTCGGTCTGAAGTTCCTTCCTGAAACCATAGAGCATCTGGAACTCAAATTTGTCGTTCGGGATATTCCGCTCATTGATGAAATCGATTGTATCGTTGATGATGTTATGGTCATGCGTGGCGATAGAAGTGAAGCCGTCACCTTCTGTAAGATGGACACGGATGAGCTGTTCATAAGCAGCATCGATGTCATCCTTTTTCTGCAGAGCCACCCGCGGGTTCTCCTTGTATGCCCCCTTTACGAGACGTGTCCTGCTGTCTTTATATTTGTATACATTTTCTGCAGAATTATAAAGGTAGGACTGCAGCACTGTCCCGACGTTATCATAATCCTCCATCATCATATCCACAACTTGAACTGTTGTGTCATGGGACGCATAATTTTCCATGTCGATGTTCACAAACATGTTGACGTCCCTCGCCGCGTCAAGTATCTCTCTTACGTTTTCTACACAGAAATCATAATCGATATGCAGGCCGATCTGAGTGAGTTTTATGGAAGCGGATGCGTCAACCCCGTGATCGTCAATTGCCTGGATCATGTTAAGTATATTGTTCTTTTCCTTTATGGCATCCGATTTTTCAGTTATGAATTCCCCTAAATTATCAAATGTCACACTCATTCCCTGGCTGTTGATGTCTTTGAACCTTTCAATCGTCTCCTCAATCGTGATACCGCCGACGACTTTGTTGGTTCCAAATTTCAGTCCTACTTTTTTACTTGCATCATTCAGCATTTCATTTTCTGAAAGTGCGATGAAAAGATCTCTTAATACTGGCATAGTCACCCTCCTCTTATCTAATTACCATATTATATTGTACTCTTAAACATAATTTTTAAACAACTAAAGTTTTCAAAAATTACTCATTTTCAGATTTATAGTGGGGGATATGGTTCACATATGTTTCATTGATGCGTTCCATTTCCCTGAGGTCATCATCGGTCAGGTCGCGGACAACTCTGGCCGGACGGCCGAAGGCAAGTGTGCCGGACGGGATTTCAGTGCCCGGTGTCACGAGACTGCCGGCACCGATGAATGCATTCTCCCCGATCACAGCACCGTCGAGTATGGTGGAGTCCATACCGATCAGAGCTTTGCTTTTTATCGTGCAGCTGTGAAGGGTCACTTTGTGGCCGACGGTGACGTTATCCTCTATGATGAGCGGCATTCCCGGTGTTTCATGGAGGATGGAGAGATCCTGGATATTGGTGTTCTTTCCGATGCGGACCGGTGCGATATCACCACGCAGGATTGTACCGAACCAGACAGAGGCATTTTCATCCAATTCCACATCCCCAATAATTGTTGCATCCGGTGCTATAAAAGCGCTTTCATGAATTTTTGGTGTCTTACCCTTGTAATCGATTAACATTTCCAATGTCCTTTCTCTATTCAGATTGTTATAATAAGTCTATCATAACGTTAGAAAAAAATATGTAAGGAGCATTACGATGTGGAAATGGGAAACTGATCAGCAACCCAAAGGGGTCATGGTCGTCATCCATGACATGATGGAGCATCATGAATATTATACGGATCTGATTTCGCGTCTGAGGCGTTCAGGCTATCACTGCATAACAGGCGACCTTCCCGGTCACGGCCAGACAACGCGTGTCAACAAAGGGCATATCACTAATTTTGCGCAATATACCGACAGGATCGATGAGTGGTATAAGGCTGCCCATGAATATGGTCTGCCTACATTCATACTCGGACAGGGGCTCGGAGGACTGGTTGCGCTTGAGTCTGTGAAGCAGAATAATCTGCAGATCGACGGCATCGTATTGCTGAATCCGCTACTGTCATTCAAACAGTCATTCATGAACAGGAAGAACACACTGAAAACAAGTGTACGGACCTCGAGTGATGCAACCCGTTTCAATCCGGGCATAAGGATGAAGTATTTTACAGAGGATAAAAAATATCTGGAACGGTATGAAAATGACGAACTGATTGTGAGAAAAGTCAGCTACCACTGGTACCGCACAGTAATCAACCAGATGAAGACGACAACTGAACATCTTGATGATTTCCCGGATATTCCGGTGCTGTCCATACTCAGCAGGAACAATGAAATAGTTGACCCTTATCTGTCAGCGAAATATGTAAAACGTATCAATTCAGGAGATCTCGGCATCCATATACTGGATGACTGTGAACACAGTATATTCCAGAGGGACGATATAGAAATCCCGTATTACCAGCTGGAAACGTTCCTTAATATGCAATTGTTCAAAATAGGACTGCTGGTATAGAAGAATGGATCAGAGAATTCTCTGATCCATTCTATTTTTTACTATTTTTTTCTATGCACAGTATATAGGGGGCATCGTTCTTCTGATTGATGAAGCGGTACTCCAGAATCTGGGATTCTTTTTGCGGCCACTCTGCGAGGGCAGACGTCAATGCCT
>Ga0209487_1004572_pt1 | contig 10567 bp, 11 predicted proteins | sample Poulit2012_FD_187524 | JGI IMG/M metagenome (GOLD analysis project Ga0209487, IMG submission 187524) | Agricultural soil microbial communities from Georgia to study Nitrogen management - Poultry litter 2012 (SPAdes) (version 2) | ecosystem: Environmental > Terrestrial > Soil > Agricultural land... | reverse complement strand
TTGATCTGGAAATAGAATGGTCTTCCTATGTACTGGCAGATGTGGAAGGGATCGATCTGGAAGAAATGTCCGGCTATATTAAGTACCGGGCCAATAAAATGCTGCGGATGATGGGCTTAAATGAAGTTTATCCGGATCATACAGAAAATCCAATGAAGTGGATTCGTGCGTATGTTGATAACTTTGACGGAACGAAGACGGATTTCTTTGAACAGAAGTCGCGGCAGTATACGAAAACGAGTGACTTGAACGGGTTTGATGATTTGTAATAGGTTAAGCGGGGATAGGGAGTGCTCTATTCCATTTATCCCCCGTTAACTGGCAGTAAGACCCCCACTTCAAGATTTTGAGGAAAAACGAAGAAATGTAAGTGGGGGATCGACTGCCAGTAAATGTCCGATTCGTTCATCTAATAATCTGTGGGGATGGAAGAAAACCCCCGCTGATTAAAGATTCACTTTATTTGTCTTGAAGCTGTTTGATTTCTTCTATAATAAGGTTGGTTTGTTTGGAAATTAAATCATAGCTCATTCCGTCTTCGAGTAATTGTTTAGCTATTTCCACTGACTTCTTTTTTTCGCCTTTCTCTTCACTTTCCTTCCGAATCCAGAAATCATCTTATCAACCTCCTGTTTATCAGGGGATATTTTCAAAACATTATTTTAAAGTATTTTGAAAATGTCTCCAATCTATAATAAACTATATATAATGCTATGTTTTCTGTGAGTAATGAATCATAGCCAACATAGGTATTGAATCGAATCGTTTGATTAATCGAGGTACAAAGGAGGGTTTTATCATGAAAATTAAACGGACAGCGGAAATAGTATTAACTATTATTGGGGCAATATTATATGCTATCTCTGCAGCTGGTGGAGCGTTGCTTATCTGGTTACAAAACAATCAGGATCTGGTGCATGATGCTGTAGAGGAAGCGGAGGCACAGGGTGCAGAGATATCCATGGCTGAACTAAATGATGTGCTGCAAGGAATTGGTGGCAGCGGCTGGATGCTTGCTATCTTTTCTGTTATTGCTATTATTGTAGGAATCATAGCCATTGTATTTCTTAAAGGCAATAAAAAGCCAAAGCCCGCTGGTATTATGTTAATTGTAATTGCCGTATTATCGGTAATTTTATTAGGCTTGAGCTCATGGATTATTATGCTTCTTTATTTGATACCTGGTATTATGGCGCTTGCAAGGAAACCGAAGCAGGTTATCGAAGCGTAAGAAAGACCTCACCTTACTTCACGTAAAAGGTGAGGGTCTATTTACTTACATGATTAAATTCCGGATTGAACATTTCCCGGGAAATATTTATGTCATTTGATGCTTAAAATTGTTGAAAATTATTAAGTGAAAAAAAGGAGTAACCGCCTCACGATCTCATGAGGCGGTTACTCCTTTTGCTCCTAATTAAAATAATTTATCAATCCATCAGTAATGCCGTTTGCTACACCATTTTGATAATCTGCGGTTTGGATTGTAAGCAGGTCATCGGGATTTGTGATAAATCCTAATTCTATAAGTGCTGCAAGGTTGTTGTTTTCCCGTAATACGTGGAAATCAGCCTGGCTGGTGCCACGGTTTTGCATGGCTATATTTTTTGCCAAAGCGGATTGGATTTCACTTGCCAGTTCATGATTCGCTCCGTTTGAATAAAAATATGTATTGATACCTTGGACCGTTATAACAGGAAAAGCATTATAATGTAAACTAATAAACGCATCGGCGTTATGATCGTGGCTGATTCCGACACGCTGTTCCAATGAAATGAAGTAATCACCGGTTCTCGTAAAAACTACATCAGCACCAGCTGCTCGTAATTGCTGTGCGACTTTTTCTGAGATAGTCATAATTAACTCTTTCTCTTGTACGCCGTCTAAGCCAATAGAACCGGGATCTTTCCCGCCGTGACCGGGATCCAGCACGATCGTGAGACCCTCTAATGATCCGTTAAGGTTTTGCTTTTTTGGCTGAGGCTGTTCTTTCTCCTTGATGATAGGAGATGCCTCCTCTGAAGTGTTCTCTGTGCTGTCCGCTGCTGAAGCGGTTGGTGAATCTGTTAACCATGATGCAATCCACCCTGTAGATCCATCGTCCAGTTTAATATGATACCAATCTCCAGATGTTTCGATTAAATCATATGTATTACCTACCTGTGCTGTACTGATCACAGCGTAATTAGTACCTGCACCGGATCGAATATGTACGCCATTTGTATGAACTTGTATTGCCTCTTGTGATGATTGGTCCACATTGTTTTGACTTTGTTGTTCCTGTGGAGTTCCATCTTGAACAGGGAATAAGAATTGCGACGCTACCCAAGCCTCTTGACCTGCATAGTATGTTTGAATCCACCCGTGCTTTTCCCCGAATGTTGCAATCTGATCACCTTTACTCAAAAAGCCAATAATTTCTCCATTGCTGGCAGGTGCACTCCTTACATTGAGTGGAGTAGTTCCTACTTCATACGTTTGTCCATCTGCTGCGTAACTGCTTGGTATAAAAGAAAATAAAAATAGCAAAAATCCAATCAAAATTATAAATCTGCGTATCACTTCTATAAAACCTCCTTTTTTAATATATTAACATAAAATTCCTGTGGGTACAGTAAATTATGGTAACCATATTTTACGGCAGATAAACTTAAAATTAGAAATAACGAGAGGCATTACTGTTGTTGCGGTTTTCGAATAACTGCTTTTGTTGTAAGATAGATGAGCGATCAAACATAAGAGGTGTTTTCATATGAAATTTAACAAAAGTCGTGTGATCAAATATATAGTTGTTCTGACCATCGCGATCATAAGCAGAATATTGTTTGCGGTATATGGCTCCATGGCGATACAAAAATATGCTGGATTACTCATCATTATTTTGGCGATAGCTGCTTTTTTTACATGGGATTATGTTGACGAAAGAAAGCGTAAAGATAAAAAGTAAGGAGCTAAAGCCAGTAATACCGAGGAGGGAGGCCTAATAAAACTCCAATTATCGAGAGTGTTCACAAATCATTCACAACTTATTGAACGATTTGTGAAGTGATGAGCAATCCATCTTATCCCGCGTAATTTATGTTATTATATAAGTGAGGCAAGGATACTTGCTACAACAACTTGTGAAACATTGAACAAGTGAAGAAAGAGAAGGAGCTGATGTGATGGATGGCGTTTGGGAAGCAAGGTTATTCAAAGGGATGCTAACATTAATGAATGTATTAGCCCGAGAAAATATTTGTACGGCATAAAAATATTTACAGACGGCCTTGTAATAGAAACTAGTTGGATTAATTTTTAATTATACATGTGAAATAGTGAGCAATCAATCTAAAATAATAAAGGAGCTGGTAAAGATGATTATGAACTTCATTCGGAATAATAAGGTTTTCGCAGGATTATTGGCTATTATCAGGATTTACGTTGGTTATCAATGGGTAACAGCAGGGTTGGGTAAGGCGATGGGTGGATTTGATGCAAGTGGATTTATGCAAGGCGCAATTGCCCAAGCCGGCGGTGAAAACCCAGCAGTACAAGGCTGGTGGGCGGCAATTCTCGAAACTGTAGCACTTCCAAATGCAGGCCTGTTCAGTTTCATGGTCGCATGGGGTGAAGTATTAGTAGGGATCGCACTTATCTTAGGAATTTTTACAAACTTTGCAGCACTAATGGGAATCACGATGAACTTCGCCTTCTTACTCAGTGGTACAGTAAGCACGAACGCACAAATGGTGATCTTGACAATATTCCTTATCGTAGCTGGTTATAATGCGGGCAGATATGGCTTAGACAGATGGGTAATTCCTTTCTTGAGACAGCGTATGACAAAACAGAAAGACGATGAAGACGATAAAGGGAAAGAAGTTGCAACTGCATAGTAGATCCCAAAAAGTTGACCAAAATAATATTGGCCAACTTTTTTAGTTTAATATTCCCTTCCAAGGAGAATAGTGGTTAGTAACTACTGAAAAAGGATGGGATCATTTAGATGAAACGTTGGATGCTATTTGCAGGCTTGCTCGTATTCCTCATTGTTTTAGCAGCATGTGGAAACGACGGTGCAGACGAGACGAAAGATAATCAGGACAATAATGCCGATGATGCTGTGGAAGAAGAAAATCAAGAGGCTAAAACAGAGGATGAAGCTGTGCAAGTTCAATTAAATAACAGCGATGGGGAAACAGTTGGAACGGCCATGTTGGAAGAGGGAGAAGATGGCGTAAATATTCGTGTAGAGGCTACAAATTTACCTGAAGGTCCACATGGATTCCATATTCATGAAAAGGCTGTCTGTGAGGAACCTGATTTTGAATCGGCCGGCGGACATTTTAACCCGGAAGATACAAATCATGGTTTTGATGATCCAGACGGACCACATGCAGGGGATCTGCCGAATCTGGAAGTCGGTGAAGACGGTTCTGTAAATGAAGATTTTGTAGCTGAAGGGGTAACTTTAGAAAAGGGAAAAGATAACTCCCTCCTTGATGGAAATGGAACAGCACTTGTCATTCACGCAGACGCAGATGATAACAAGTCTCAACCATCAGGTGACGCCGGAGACCGAATTGCTTGTGGTGCGATTGAGGAATAGATACGAACAAAGCCTGGGAGTTTCCTGTCCGGGCTTTTTTTATTTGAAGGCACTTGTGATAGTATGAATGATGAACAATCACTAAATATATTGCAGGTGTTATTTTTGGGTGAGATCAGTTTATTTATTGTTATTATTTTGCTTGCATCTATTCTGCAAACAAGTACCGGCTTCGGTTTTTCAATTATGGCAACACCTTTCTTGCTCCTTATGTTTGAAGCACGAGAGGCAATCCAAATAAATTTAATTTTGTCTCTTATTATTTCTTGCGCACTTATTTTAAAAATTAAAAAGGATGTCGATATTGGCATTCTCAAGCGATTTATCACTGGTAGTTTACTGGGTTTGGCCATTGGGATTAGCATATTTTTGATGATGGATATGACGTGGTTGAAGTTAGGTGTAAGTATATTAATCCTTGTCTTGACTGTTTTATTAATCTTGCACTTCCGTATCAAACAAACGACACGAAGGGACTTTTCGATTGGAGGATTATCCGGTGCATTTACAACAAGTATAGGCATGCCCGGACCGCCGCTTCTACTCTATTTCTCCGGTACGAATACGACCAAGGAAAAGTTACGCGGAACGACGCTTGCTTTTTATTTGTTCATCTATTCGATCAGCTTAGTGATTCAGGTTATTTTTGCGGGTACGAACAAAGTCATCTGGCTATCCAGTTTGCAGGCGCTACCGCTTGTTATCATAGGATTATTTTTAGGGCAGGTTATGTTTAAATGGATTAATCAAACCGTATTCCGGATGTTGACGTATGGATTATTGTTGTTTACAGGAATCTATTTGTTGTTGCAGCAACTATAAAAGAATGGGAATGTAGGTTCCCTTTTTATGAAATTGTGTTATAGTAGAGGGAGATAATGTTCTTTTAGGGACGGGTCGGCTAACTCTTGCATACAAGGGGAGTGATGCCTATGAGCTTGTTTGAAACGTTGATGGTGCTGGCGAATGCTGGTACCTTCTTGGTTGCACTGCTTGCTTTGGTCGTTACACTGATCAATAGAAAATAGACCTTCCCTATTAACCGCCAAAAGTTGATCAGGGAGAGGTCTATTCGAAAGGAACAGCCGATCCCTTTAGGGGAACCGCTTATCTAAAGGCCACAGTTACAGCTGTGGTCTTTTTAGTATATTGATTATTTAATCATAGTATACCATAATTTGATGTAAATGAAACATATTTTAACCTTTAAAAAGTTTCAATACACAAGTATAAGGAAAGCTTCTATGAAGGGGACATGATGTACCAGCAACAGATATCGTCTAAGTCTAAGGCTCTAATGTAGACTTATATCCCGGCTTTCCCTATTGTGCCGTGCAAATTTCCTTGTTAATCGCGTTATCCCGCCCCTTCCTTGCGCTAATTCCTCAACTTTCTTCAAAATCTTTTCGTAAGTATCTTGACTCGCAGTTAATGAGGATAAAATCTCCAATCTAATTCATTTTAAATCCAAACCTACTCCTGTATAATGTATTTCGAGTAACGAAGAAAGGAAGAATCATATGAGTTCTAATACGCAAGCACAGGCAGCCCCGGGTAAAATTTGGACACGTGATTTTGTACTGGTTTGTCTGGCTAACTTTTTTATATTTTTAGGGTTTCAAATGACGCTCCCCACACTTCCGCTCTTCGTTAAAGAATTGGGTGGCAGTGATCAGCTGATCGGGATTATCATCGGTATATTTACTTTTTCCGCATTACTCTTTCGTCCATACGCAGGAAAAGCTTTGGAGACAAAAGGAAGACAATTAGTGTATATGGTTGGACTTGTCATTTTCGTCATTTCCGTCGGCTCGTATGCATTTATTGTAAGCATCGGATTATTGGTTATTATGCGGATCGTCCAAGGGATTGGATGGGGTTTTTCCACAACTGCCACAAGTACGATCGCTACAGATTTAGTCCCCCCGGAACGCCGCGGAGAAGGGTTGGGCTACTTCGGTCTATCTGGAAACCTGGCACTCGCATTCGGACCTGCGCTCGGTTTAACTTTAGTCGGTATCATATCATTTACCAGCCTGTTTCTTATCAGTGCGGCGCTTGGCTTTGTAGCTTTCTTATTATCAACGATTATCCGCTATAAAAAAGTAGAAGAATCCGTACATCAAACAGTAACGGTCAAGTTTGACATTTTCGAAAAAACAGCAGTGCAACCATCTGTATTGTTATTTTTCATCACGGTTACATTCGGCGGAATCGCTTCTTTCTTACCTCTTTATGCGACACAAAAAGGCATTGCATCGATTGAATTATACTTTCTTGTCTATGCAATATTTTTAATGGTATCACGAACATTTGCAGGTAAAATCTATGATAAAAAAGGACATCTGTATGTATTTCTTCCCGGTACGGTACTGATTTTCGTTGCCATGTTGTTATTATCCTGGCTTCCGAGCACATTCGTCATGCTGATCGCAGCCGCGCTCTACGGTCTCGGCTTTGGCAGTGTGCAACCTGCGCTGCAGGCATGGGCAGTCGATAAATCTCCGGATAATCGAAAAGGAATGGCGAACGCAACTTTCTTCTCCTTTTTCGATTTAGGGATTGGTATCGGGGCAATGGTATTTGGCCAGCTAGCCTCGCTTTACGGTTATCATGCGATTTATTTAACTGCGGCGGGATCTGTGATGTTATCGATGATTGTATATATTGTGCTGTTGATTAGATCAAGAGGTGTGAAACAAACATGACAAAAAATCCAGGCACATTGCCTGGATTTTTTGTCTCGATCGATAAGCGTTCAGTCTCGATCGATAAGCGTTCAGTCTCGATCGATAAGCGTTCAGTCTCGATCGATAAGCGTTCAGTCTCGATCGATAAGCGTTCAGTCTCGATCGATAAGCGTTCAGTCTCGATCGATAAGCGCTATCTTCATGTCGGCACCATCTGGGAATTACATCTCTTTCGGTAAAACAATCCGCTTATACATTTGTACAGTCAATACATAATAGATCCCATAAATAAGCAGGAAAATACTAATCGGAATCCAGATGTTCACATAGGGATCAATCAAAATAAACGAAAACATTTGTATGCCGACAAGAACGTGAACAAGTCCGATGATTGCCGGAAAAACAAAGATAAGAAATAACTCTCTGTAAATGGATTTAGTGAGCAATGACTTACGCACACCGATTTTACGTAGCATGGCGTAGCGCTGTGCATCAGCCCCGGCGCTTGCTAACAATTTGAACATGAGGACACTCGCCATCATCATTAAAAAGGCAACACCAAGAAAGAGTCCCATAAAGACTGTTCCGCTTGAGATAGCTTTAAATGCGGTATAATCACTGTACTTGCTTCCGGTCGTTTCGGGCATTTCGCCTGTTATCTTCCCGGCAAGTTTTCGTTGCCCTTTCTCAATTTTCTCCAACTGCGGGAGGGAAGCTGTGAAATCATCGAGCATCGCTACAAGGACGAACTGTTCATCCCCATTTACTTCATCATAATGGGCTTGATCAAATATATAAACTTCACGAGTACCAATCATAAAGTAACTTGTGTTTAATTCATTGAAAATCGCGTTATTCCAGATATCAGGAATTGCTTCGGTATCCTCATCACCCTGTAAGGTATATCTCTCATCTGGCAAAGCAGCAGCCACTCGTTCCGCTTCTTCTGTTTTTGGTTCCATTGTAACCGGATTAAATTGTTTGACCAGTGGCGGGTTTGTCAGCAGATCCTCTTTCAAAAGGTAAACCCCGTCTTTATCTATTTTGTATCTGTATTTATTTTCTTCTGTAACGGTCAGTTCCGCTAATGTATTTCTGTCTTCATCAGTCGGCTGATGAATCGTTACATCATAGGCGTGGAACATTCCGGATTGTTTTTCAATATTATGGTAGAACGATATTCCTGCGGTCATGGCACCTAACCCGAGGGCAATCAGCATGGCAACCGTGCCGAGTACTTTTGTTAAATCCATGATTCGGAAACGCAGCTGGGCGAGAGTGAAAGAATTAATCCCTTTTTCATTCAGCGAACGTATCCCTTTTAGTTTCTTCAGCAAATAAGGCAAAAGGGAAACGAAAATCAGATACGTACCGATTGTAATGGTTACAGCTGCAAGAATTACACCATTATGCAACAGAATTTCAATATTTATCATTGCAAAATATCCGATAGCAATGAGTATGATCGCAAGAATTACTCCAATAATCGTCTTGCTCCCCTTTGTTTTAACCTCATCCTGCTTCCGGCCTGCATGCAGCAGTTCCAAGACGGAACGTCGGGCTATTTTAAAGGCGTTCACACCAGAAGTAAAGAAAAATAAAATAATATAAAAAATGACTGTTGTTATTAAGGAAGAAAGGTAGAAAGCTTTAAAACCGTCGCCAGTGAAATCAAGCTGCCACATAAATATCTTTGCAATTCCCTCAGCAAGACCGACCCCGATGGCAATTCCAACAACGAGTGAAACAATGCCGATAAAAAGGGTTTCAAAAAACATCATCTGCGTTACCTTATGTTTTTTCGCCCCGAGTGTCATATACATACCAAGCTCGCGCTGTCTCATTGAAAGCATAAAGGATGTCGCGTAAAAAATGTAAAAAATTGTAATCACTGCTAGAATAAATGTCCCGACATGAAAGATAAAGACGATGGAGCTGATCATCGCATTCGCCTCAAGAAAGGCTTTATTTTGCGCCAGTGTCTGGAACATGTAAAAAATAGCAATGGACATCGTTAGCCCAAATAAAAGGACGAGATAGTCTTTGAATTTTTTTCGCATACTTGATAGTGATAGTTTCAGTAACATATATTTTCCTCCTTCCTACTCGGCAAATTCCGCAAGTACATTGAGAATTTCCTGGTGAAATACACTTCTTGTACTTGCGCGCTTAATTTCTTTGTATAATTTTCCGTCCTGAATAAACATAATACGCTGACAATAGCTGGCACTGAGTGGATCGTGCGTGACGAGCATGATAGACACATTATGATTTTCATTTAAATCTACCATGGTTTCCATTAAACTTTTCGCGTTTTTCGAATCGAGTGCACCTGTTGGTTCGTCAGCTAAAATCATGGCCGGCTCATGTACGAGCGCACGTGCAGCAGCGACTCGCTGTTTTTGCCCGCCGGAAATGGTTACAGGATATTTTTCCAAAATCGCTTCAATCCCTAATTTTTCCGCTACCTTGGTGACGGCTGGTTGGATTTTTTTAGATGCTACTCCCTGTAATGATAAGGGTAACGCAATATTTTCGTAGACAGTCAAATTTTCCAGCAAATTAAAGTCCTGAAAAATAAATCCAAGCTGTTCCGAGCGAAAATCAGCAAGTTGGTTTTGTTTCATGGATGTAATGTTCGTTCCGGCAATTTCAATTGCGCCTTCCGAAGCGTTATCAAGTGTAGAGATTACATTTAATAATGTCGTTTTTCCTGCGCCGGATGGTCCCATAATGCCGACAAATTCACCTTCCTCCACCTGAAATGAAACATTATCTAAAGCATGATATTGATTTTGGCTTTTCTTTCCGTAAATTTTGTGAAGTCCTTTCACATCTAAAACTGGTTTACGCATCAAGTTTACCTCCATATGAACAATCTTTATTAATCTTTATTAATCTAGCTTAAGTATAACCACTGGCGGTTCCTTGTAGTATAGATTAACCTTTCAGGATGCTTACAATTTTGTAAGAAAGCTCTCGACACTGCCTGCCAGTTCCTGTGAAATGTTGGGATCGCCGAATGCCACCCTATGATTTTCACAGTTTGTTAACACATACAAACAAAACAATAATGCTAACGTATAAACGCTCACTTATTTTCCAACCCTAGTATAAGTATGTGGGCTTTGAAAATGAACGTATCTCGTTTACAATAAGGGAAACGAGAATGTAGAAGGTAGGGTAAAGACGTTTTGAATACTATTCGTAATATTAATATACAAAACATGTTTCCAGCTATTATTTATAAGCGTGGATTAGCATATTATAAAAATGATCTGGTAAG
>Ga0209487_1004570_pt1 | contig 10571 bp, 12 predicted proteins | sample Poulit2012_FD_187524 | JGI IMG/M metagenome (GOLD analysis project Ga0209487, IMG submission 187524) | Agricultural soil microbial communities from Georgia to study Nitrogen management - Poultry litter 2012 (SPAdes) (version 2) | ecosystem: Environmental > Terrestrial > Soil > Agricultural land... | reverse complement strand
CTTTAATATACATTTGAATGTATCTTTCAAGCTCTTCAGCAGAGTGTTTACTATTTGAACGCATAAAAATACCCCCCTAAAATAGATTTGCTTTTTTAAGTGTCTACTTTAAGGGGAGCATATCAATACTTATAGATTGGGTTTTTATTTAATTAATGTTATATTATAAAATTTAAATACATTATTCACTTTTTTGAATCTAGATACATGTTATACTTGGTTTAACAACTAATAAAGATTTATGTACACAACTATATTTTACATATTAAAATAAAGGAGTACTTTATGAAAACATTTAAAATAAAATCGTTAATTGTTATGGGAGAAGAAGAAAATAATATTACTAAAAAAGAAATTAATCTACATGATGGTCTTGTAATTAATAGAGAAGATGAACATGGTTGGTTGATTGAAGCATTTACAGATAAAAGTTATTATCAATATTTTAAAAAGCTTGAATCAATAAAAGAAATAATGATTCAAGTTAAAATAACACGTGAAGAAAATGATCCGGCATTTTTTATTACTGAAATAGTAAGTTTGAATGAAATTAGTTCAGAAAAAATAAATGTTATTTTTGAAGGGAAAATAGTCGATCATATAAAAAGTGGAATAGAAGATATGTTACAAGCAATTATTGAAGAAGGATATCAAGGAGAATCATTATTAAAAAAATTTAAAGAACTTATTTAATTTGTAAAAGGAGTTTATTAGAATGGCTACAAAACGCTCAATTCTAACTTGGTTAAATAAAATGTCAGCAGCTCGATTGCTACTTCTGTTTTACTTTTTAGCAATTATTCTTTCAACTATACTATTGTCACTACCTGTTGCATATAAACCTGAAGTAGATATAGCATTTATCGATATATTATTTACAGCAGTCAGTGCATTAAGTGTTACAGGGTTGAGTACAATTACAATAATCGATACATTAAGTGTAACAGGATATTTCTTTTTAATGATAATATTACAATTAGGCGCAGTGGGAATAATGGCTTCTGGGACTTTTATTTGGTTATTATTAGGTAAGAAAATCGGTTTTAGAGAAAGACAATTAATAATGACTGATCAAAATCAAACTACATTTTCAGGTATGGTGCAGTTGATTAAAGAAATAATATACGTTGTATTATTAATTGAACTGGCAGGATTTTTAATATTAGGTACGTATTTTTTAAAGTATTATTCAACGATCCAAGAAGCTTATTTACATGGTTTATTTGGTACAATTAGCGCAATATCTAATGGTGGGTTTGATATAACAGGGAATTCATTGGTACCATATGCTAATGATTATTTTGTACAAATTATTTTTATTATTTTAATTATTTTTGGAGCAATTGGTTTTCCTGTTTTAATTGAAGTAAAGAATTATTTGTCTCAGAAAAAAAAGAAAAGAAAAAGATTTCGATTTAGTTTGTTTACAAAAGTTACTTCTGTTACTTTTGCGATATTAATATCAATCGGTACATTATTTATATATTTAATGGATATGAATCATTATTTTAAAGGATCTAGTTGGCATGAAAATTTATTCTCTGCGTTATTTCAATCAGTAACAACAAGGAGTGCAGGTCTTTCAACGCTTGATGTGAGTTTATTAACAGAATCCAATCAATTATTTATGTCTGGTTTAATGTTTATTGGTGCATCACCAAGTAGTGCAGGAGGAGGTATTAGAACGACAACTTTTGCTATTGTGTTGATATTTTTAATAACTTTCGCGCGTGGTGGAAAAAGTATTAAAATCTTTAAACGAGAAATACATAATGATGATTTTATTAAAGCAGTAACTGTCACGTTAATGGCATTCTTTTTAATATTTGTATCAGTAATCGTCGTTTCAATATTTGAAGGATTTAGTTTAACTGAAATATTATTTGAAGTGACTTCTGCATTTGGAACAGTAGGCCTTTCACTAGGTATTACAAGTGAGTTATCTGTACCAAGTAAGGTAATATTAATGATTCTAATGTTTATTGGACGTGTAGGAGTTATTACTTTCTTACTTATGTTTAAACGGACACGTGAAGAAAGTAATTATCATTATCCAAAAGAAAAAATAATCATTGGATAATGATTATTAAACGATTATTGCTTTCTAATTATCCAAAAGATTGGTATAATAAATTTAAATATGGGACTATAAAGGAGTGCGTACATATGTGGACAACTATATTTGGAATTGTATGTTTAGGAATTGCACTATTAAATGCAGGTTATATATTATTTGATAATGAAAACTAGAGAGTTTTAACTCTCTAGTTTTATTTTGTTTTTTTTAGTCTATCAAAAGGATAAATGATAAATTCTGATTTACCAATAATTTCGTTTTGCTTTATTAATCCGAGCTCATTTCTACTATCTTTACTTACTAATCGATTATCACCCATAACAAAATAGTGATCATCCGCAATTTTCAAAGGGCCAAAACTCCCTGTTAAAATCTCATCAGATTGATTCACGTAAGTATTTTCTTGTTCCTCATTGTCGATATAAAGCGTATGATCACTCATTTCAATTGTTTCACCAGGAAGCGCTATTATACGTTTTATATAATTTTTGTTTTCGTGTTGAATAATAACTATATCACCACGATTTGGTTCAGAAAGTATATAGGTTAATTTATTAATTAATATTCGATCATTATCTTTAAGAGTAGGTTCCATACTGATACCTTCAACTATTGATGATGAAAAGATAAAAGTGTTTAAAATAATCGCTAATATAAGAGCAATTAAACCTGCTTTAATCCACTTCACCAACTTATTATTATTCCGTGCAGTCATGAAGATATCACCTCAATTATCATTTATTTAAATCATATTATCTACTAAGATGCTTTTATTTAATCAAATTTTTTAGTTGGAGGCCACTCCATTTGTCCTAAAGATGAAGGTGTATAATAAGAAGAATATTTCTTTTTTTGTTTTGGTTGCCAATCAATATATTTATATATAATTTTTTTAGCTTGCGACAATGACATACGTGTTTGAGGATTACGATATTCATCATCTAAATTTCCAAGATGTTTTAAAAGTTTAAAATCTTGTTTTTTTGGTGGGATGTGAAAGTAGTAACTACTAACTTTAATTAGTAATGTAGAGTGTTGATTACTTTCTTTTGGATTATTAGAGAAGTGTAAACCAATTTTACTCGCTTTATTTTCTTGTAGAAGTTTATCGATAGTTAATTTTTTGATGGTGTATAAATGTTGTGGTTTTGTAGCGACTTTTGCATGCCTATTAACTGAATAAAGAGCTCGCGCTAATCGATTTACTTCATTACTACTTGTCATTAAATAGACACTCCTTTCTAAAGTACACTGTTTACTTTACATGAATACATCAGAACTTTCAATAAACCTATCTCTATAGAGAGTAATTTTATGTAAGTATTAACTTTTAAAAGGTTGTAAATCAAAAATACATCAATTAAACTTAAAAGTAATATCAAATTTTATGAACATTCGCTTTTATGCTTTAAAACTGTCAGGAGGAAAATTTTATGAAATGGGATCACGTTATAGAAAATGGCCTTATCGTTTTAGATGAAACAATAGAAAAAGGTAACATATATATTAAAGATGGAAAAATTGGTGCGATATCAAAAGAAAAATTACCTACAGAAGCAATTGAAACAACTGATGCTAGTGGAAAATACGTATTACCTGGTTTAATAGATACACATATTCATTCGCGTGATGGAGGAGCTACTCATAAAGAAGATTTTTCATATTCGACAACTGCTGCTGCAATAGGAGGAATAACAACAGTATTTGAAATGCCTAATACTAATCCATCAGTAAACACACGGGATAATTTCTTAAAACAAAATGAGAATTTAGGAAGTAAAGCAAATATTGATTATAGTTTATGGGGTATTAGTTTAGGTGATTTAAATAAAAATAATATTCAAGAATTGCATGATTCTGGAGTTATTGGTATTAAATATTTTTGGGGTTATGCTGTTCATAAAGATACATTTCAACTTATTTATGATTATCAACCAGGTTTAAAAGATGTTATGCCTCCTTGTGATGACGGTGAAGTGTATGAAATATTTAAATCAGTTGCTAAAACAGGAAATGTGTTAGCAATTCATGCTGAAAATAGTGATTTAATGCATCGTTTAGCAGAAAATATAGAAGATAAAACAGGAAATGATTATGATTTATTTTTATCTTCACGTCCTCAGTTAGCAGAAGTTTTAACAGTACAAACAGCAATCGAATTTTCAAGGGATTTAGGAACTCGTTTACATATTCTTCATGTTACTTCGAAGCGCTCAGTTGAACTAATTAGACAAGCACAAAAAGAAGGTTTACCAATAACAGCAGAAACTTGTCCACATTATTTATTTTTAACAAATGAAAGTTATAAAAATATAGGGCCAGTGATGAAAGTATTTCCACTTGTTAAAGAACAAAAAGATCAAGATGAATTATGGCGTGGCATTGCCGATGGAACAATTTCTTCTGTCTGTTCAGATCACGCACCCCATACTGAAGAAGAAAAGTCAGGTAATATATGGTCGATGCCAGCTGGAATGTGTGGAGTTGAAACAATTGTTCCTCTTATGTTAAACGCAGTTAATGAGGGTAAATTATCTATTTTAAAATTTGCCAAGTTATTATCAAGTAATCCAGCAAAGAATTTTGATATCTTTCCTAAAAAAGGCTCATTAATGGTTGGTACAGATGCAGATATAACGATTATTGATATGGGTATAGATTGGACAATTAAGAAAGAAGAGTTGCATAGTAAAAGTAAAATTAGTGCTTACGATAGATTTGATGTTAAAGGCAAACCTATTCAAACAATTGTGCGAGGTAAAACAGTAATGAAAAATAATGAGATCGTTAATAAGCTTGTTGGAAAATTAGTAAAAAGAAACGAAAGCATTCTTTAATTAAAGAATGCTTTTTTTATATAAACTATCTTTAATAATAATTATTTAAAAAAGATGTGACTTAATTGTGAAATGTGGTAAAATGATGTTGGTGCTGACTATTAATTAAAGTTTAAAAGTAATTATTATTGTTGTATCTAAATAATTACTAGTTAGGAGTGCTATAACAATGAGTATTACAGAAAAAAATTGGGAAATAGACGAAATTATTGTGAGTGAAATAATGATCTCATCTGAAAAAGTTGCTCATGTACAATCTAATAATCCATTAGAACATGCATTACTTGTATTGGTTAAATCAGGATATTCAGCTGTACCTGTCTTAGATAAAGACTACAAACTCGTAGGTCTCATTAGTAAAACAGTAATATTAGATGAAATCTTAGGTTTAGAACGTTTTGAAACTGAAAAATTGAATGATCTAAAAGTAATCGATGTTATGAATAAAGATGAGCTTTGCATACAACAAACAGCATCTTTTAAAGAAGGATTAAATGCAGTGATCAATCGACCATTTGTATGTGTGACAGATAAAGAAGGATATTTCGAAGGTATCTTAACAAGAAGAGCAATTTTAAAAGAATTAAAAAAAGATTATTATATCTCTAAAAATAACTAATATACAATTTATTATGATAACGCTTACTCATGTTGAATATAAATCCCTTATAATTTAGTGTGTATTTATACTTAAGTTAATTTTCTATGGTAAAATACACATATACGATAAATAAAAAGGGGATTATAATGAAACGTGAATTTGCAGTCATAGGATTAGGACGTTTTGGAGGTAGTATTTGTGAAGAATTAAGTATAGAAGGTATGGATGTTTTAGCTATAGATATTAACCAACAAAAAATTAATGAATTTAAAAATATTGCATCTCATGCTGTCATCGCAGATTCAACAGACGAATCAGTTTTAAAAGATCTAGGTATAAATAATATTGATCATGTAATTGTAGCCATTGGTGATAATATTCAAGCAAGTATTTTAACAACAGTTATTTTAACAGATCTTAATGTAAAAAAAATAACTGTAAAAGCTCAAAATGATTATCATGAAAAAATATTAAAACGTATTGGTGCTGATCATGTCGTTCATCCAGAACGAGATATGGGTAGACGTCTAGCACATAGTTTAATATCCAGTAACATACTCGATTATTTAGAGTTATCTGAAGATCATAGTATGGTAGAAGTTAAAGCTGGTAAAAATTTAGTTGGTAAAACGTTAATTGAATTAGATATTCGAGCGAATTATGGATGTAACGTCGTAGCAATTAGACGTGGAAAGCAAATGAATGTATCGCCAAGTGCAGAAGATAAATTAAGAGAAGATGATGTATTAGTAGTCATCGGGGCAGACGTTGATATTTATAAATTTGAAAAGAATTTAATTATTTAACAAAAAAGAGTAGAGATTAATCTCTACTCTTTTTTTATATTTCCATAATTATTGGCATAACCATAGGTCTACGTTTTGTCTTTTCATATAAGAAAGGAGCTAAAGTGTCTATGATTTCATTTTTGATTTCAGACCATTTACTTGTTTTCTTAAGCATTACTTTTTCTAAATGAATTGCTACAAGACGTTGTGCCTCGTTTATAAGTTTTTCTGATTCACGCATATAAACAAATCCACGAGAAATTAAATCTGGTCCTGATTCAATTTTAAACTCTTTCATATTAATACTAACTACAACAATGATTAAGCCTTCTTCAGATAAAATACGTCGATCACGTAAAACGATATTTCCAATGTCACCAATTCCACTTCCATCGACATAAATTGATCCTGAATTAACTTTACCTGCAATGCGAGCAGTTTCTTTTTCAAGAGCTAAAACATCACCGTTATCAATAATAAATATATTTTCTTCTTCAACACCACATTGCTGTGCTAAAAATGAATGTTGTTGTAACATACGATATTCTCCATGATTAGGCATGAAGAACTTTGGTTTCATTAATCGTAACATTAATTTTTGCTCTTCTTGATTACCATGTCCAGAAGTATGGACTTTATTTGCTGCACCGTGGATTACGTTTGCTCCTCCACGTGTAAGCGAGTTAATAATTCGGTTAACACCTACTTCATTTCCTGGAATAGGAGAAGAAGAGAAAACAACAGTATCTCCTGGTGCGATTTGTAGCTGACGGTGTGTTCCATTAGCCATTCTTGATAGTGCAGCCATTGGCTCACCTTGAGAACCAGTACATAAAATTGTTACTTCATGAGATGGTAATCTGCTAATTTCGTATGGTTCAACAAATGTTTCAGGAGGAGCTATGATATAACCAAGCTCTCTTCCAACTTTTATTGAATTTTCCATACTACGACCGAATACAGCAATCTTCCGGTCGTATTTTACAGCAGTAGCAACTATTTGTTGCAAACGATATATATTAGAAGCAAATGTAGCAAATATTAAACGTTCGTTTGATTTACTAAAAATATCGTCGATACTTTCTTTAATTACTTGTTCAGAAAGCGAAAATCCTGGAATTTCAGCATTCGTACTATCTGATAGTAAACATAAAACACCTTCGTCACCAATTTGAGCCATTTTTGCAATGTTAGCAGGTTCACCAACTGGAGTGAAGTCAAATTTAAAATCTCCTGTATGAACAATATTACCTGAAGGTGTTTTAACTACAACACCAAAAGAATCGGGAATACTGTGAGTAACATGGAAGAAACTTACTGATGTTTTACGGAATTTAATAATATCATCTTCTACAAACGTGTGTAATTTTGCATTACGTAACAATCCATGTTCTTCTAATTTTTTACGAATTAATCCCATTGCTAACTTACCTGCATAGACTGGTATATTTAAAGCTTTTAATAAAAAGGGGATTCCGCCGATATGATCTTCGTGACCATGAGTAATAATTAAAGCTTTAATTTTATCTCTGTTTTGTTCGAGATAAGCATAATCTGGGATAACGTAATCTATACCTAGTAGTTCGTCTTCGGGAAATTTTATTCCAGAATCAATAATGATAATTTCATCTTGGAATTGAATACAATACATATTTTTACCAATTTCATCTAATCCGCCTAGCGCAAAGACAGCAGTTTCATTATTATTTACAAATTTCATTAGATTATAACGACTCTAACTTAAAGTCTTCAGAACGTTTCTCATATGCTAAATGTGCGCCATCTAAAGCATGAATATGTTCAATGTTTATTGCTCGTTCTGATAATTTTTTTCGTGCATCTTGAATAGAGTCAGCTTCCAAATATAAACTCGTGGTGTGTTCACGAATTGGAGCTTCCTCTGCTAAATTTTGATAATATACTTTAAAAATCATTCTATCTCTCCTATATAATTTATATTATTTTTATAAATGCTAAATTAGTGAATGCAAAATGTAGATACTTTAAAATAGCGCTACAGATTACATCTGAAACGTTTTACAATACTATTCAGTTCTCCGTTTAGTTTACTTAAATTAGATTGTCTAATTCATATTAAAACAAGATTGTTACTTTATTTTTTTGGTCGAAGGCACGCGTGAGTTCCCAGATATTCAGTCGTTTACTTAAAATATCATTAGGTATAGTAACATTTGTACCTCTTCCTTATAAAAATAAAATAATAATAAAGAAAAGTAACAAAAACGATCAACCGACTTAATCCCATTATAATCATTATAGTATGATTTACGAAAATAAGATATAGAAAACTATTAATATTTTTAAAAAAATATATTAAAGAAAAAAACAGCACAAAATTGTACTGTTTTAACTTATTGGGTTAGCAGTGTCTGGTGCAGAGAATGGGTTTTCCTTATTTATATGATCATAAAAAAGAAGTCCATTTAAATGATCAATTTCATGCTGGAAAACAATAGCTGGATAACCTTTTAATCTTAATTTAAACGGAATACCATCTTCATTAAAAGCTTTTACAGTAATTCGTGCGTGGCGAAGAACGTAACCTTCATAATCTTCATCAACTGATAAGCAACCTTCTCCGGCGACTAAGTATGCTTGTTCAACAGAGTGACTAATAATTTTTGGGTTAATTAATTTATAACTATATAGTTTATCGTCATATTCAAAATGAATGACTGTGAATTGTTTATTAATTCCAATTTGAGGAGCTGCTATTCCAACTCCAGGTCTTAAGTTATATTTTTCAGCAACTTCTTCATCTTGACTATTTATTAAAAATTCATACATTTTATTTAACGATTCTTTTATATCTTCATTTAGTGGAAATTCTACTTTTTCAGATTTTTCTCTTAGGGACTTTTGATCATCTCTAATAATGTCTTTCATTGTAATCATTTAACTATCTCCTATTCTTAGATAAATTGACTAATATTAATATATCATAAATATTTAAAAAAATAATGGAGTATGCTTTAATTATTACTATCTTTTTTAAGTCTATTTTTGGTATACTAGAAAATATTAAAAGTGTGGGGAGTGGCTAGATTTGAAAAATAAAATATTTATAGGTATATCAATGCTTATTACAATGATCTTTTTATCCGGTTGCGGTGAGTCGGTTGAAGAGAGTATTTATAATAATTTAGAAGAGACTATAGAAATAGAGTCGAGTGAAGCATCTGAAAAAATTCCTCAATTAGAAAAACAAGATAAAGAACTTTTAGATACGGTCATTAGTTTTAATGAAGAAGAATTAGATAAAATAAAGGAAAAAGCAGATGAGGCTATTAAGGTTAATGAAGATTTAAAAGAAGCATTAAATGAAGAAGAAGAAAATTTCAAAGAAGCAAAAGAAAAATTTGAAAAAAATGAGAAACAAATTAAAAAATTAGAAGAAGAAACTGAAAAAGAATTAGGATTAGAAATGTATGAAGTTATGATGAATCGTTACGATACATATAATAAATTAAGTGATATCTATGACAAAGCTATTGAAGAGAAAATAGATTTTTATAATCTAATGAAAGAAGAAGATGTAAAAGAAGAAACGATACTTGAACAAGTGGAAGTAGTAAATAAAAATAATGAAGAAATTATAAATTTAAATAATAAAATGAACGAATATACCGAAACATATAATGAATTAAAAAAAGAATTTTATAAAGAAATAGATTTAAATGTTGAATTTAAAGACTGATATATAGTAAAAGCCTAACTTTTTAGTTAGGCTTTTGTTTTTCGCTCTATGAAAGCGCACACATTGTTATAGTACAATTAAATAAAATGTGTATAACAGTATGCTTTGATTATTTTTTAATTTTATTATGAATGTAATGTTAAACTTTAATTAGCTTGCTGTATCAAATAAATTGACGTTAAAGGTTAGTTTAAGTTACACTTGAATTACGAAGATTTTGTACTAGTCTGAATAATTATATGAGTATAACAGTTTTGTGGAATAGTTAATTAAACTTATTATTAAGCATTTTAATTTATAGAAAGGTATGGTGAATTATTGTGAAAAATATATTAAAAGAAGTAGAAAATAATTTTGAAATGATTCAAGTTTTAAATGAGAAAGGTGAAATAGTAAACGAGGATTTTGTTCCTGATCTTTCGGATGAGGATCTAAAAGAATTAATGAGAAGAATGGTTTATACACGTATCTTAGACCAACGTTCGATTGCACTTAATAGACAAGGTAGACTAGGTTTCTATGCACCTACTGCTGGACAAGAAGCTTCGCA
>Ga0209487_1004569_pt1 | contig 10571 bp, 10 predicted proteins | sample Poulit2012_FD_187524 | JGI IMG/M metagenome (GOLD analysis project Ga0209487, IMG submission 187524) | Agricultural soil microbial communities from Georgia to study Nitrogen management - Poultry litter 2012 (SPAdes) (version 2) | ecosystem: Environmental > Terrestrial > Soil > Agricultural land... | reverse complement strand
GTGGTAAAAGCGGGAAAACTGGCAAAGCCCAGGGTGGCAACTGCAACCCCACCTTTTTTGATGGCAATAAAAAAGCTGAGCCAATGCAAACCCAGGCAGAAAATGGCGCCAACCAAGCTCAAGCATTGCTGTTTTTGACGAAAAAGCGCTGGGCTAAAAAAGGGTTGCCGAAAAATAGACAAGAGCAGACCCAGCACCAAAAAAGCAAATAGTGCCCGGGCCATGGTGATAAATTCGGCGCTGGCTTCGATGAGGGCACCAAAAATACCTGCCAAGCCAAAAAACAAGGCTGCAATATGGATGGCGACATAAGCATATGTGGGTGGGGGGCTGGCTGGGGCGGACGGCAGTTTCGTCATGTAGGGCTCATTGTTATGGTTGTTGTCAGTTGTTGTTAGTTGTCGGCTGTGCGTGTGTGCAGCCTATGACAGTGAGGCGGGTACACAAGGATGCTTTGGGGCAAAGAGCATGGTTTGATTTACCAGGCAACTCTGGTATTTTACAAAAGAACAGCAAACTTTGCCGTTGAGGTGCCAAAGCACGGCCAAACAGCACTGTGCGCGGCAAAAATTTCACAATTCACTTCAGGAGCAAATCATGGCAACGGATATGGTTAAGGCAGTGTGGTTGGAGAAAAATGGCGGACCAGAGGTTTTGCAAGTGGTTGAGCGTCCCTTGCTCGCACCAGCCGAGGGTGAGATTCAGATCCGGCATAAGGCTATCGGCATGAATTTTATCGATGTTTATTTTCGCGATGGCCTTTATCCAGGTAGCCTGCCGCACGGACTTGGTTTTGAGGGGGCCGGCGAGGTTGTCGCCCTGGGGCCAGGGGTCGAAGGTTTTCAGGTTGGAGATAGAGTGGCTTACGGACAGGGCCCGTTGGGGGCTTATGCCGAGGCGCGCAATATTCCCATCGATACAGTGGTCAAATTGCCTGATGAGATCAGCTGCGAAGAGGCAGCGGCCATGATGCTTAAGGGGCTGACGGTGCAGTATTTGTTGCGCCAGACCTATCGTGTGGAGCCGGGTGAAACCATTTTGTTTCATGCCGCTGCTGGGGGCGTTGGCCTGATTGCCTGTCAGTGGGCCAAGGCTCTGGGGGTAAAATTGATTGGTACCAGCTCAACACCGGAAAAAATGGCCCTGGCCAAAGAGCATGGTGCCTGGGAAATGATTAACTACACCACAGAGGATGTCGTACAACGCGTCCGCGAGCTTACCGATGGGCACATGTTGCCGGTTGTTTACGATAGTGTTGGGCAGGCAACCTGGGAAACCTCTCTGGACTGTCTGCAACCTCGCGGGCTGATGGTGAGCTTTGGCAATGCTTCTGGTCCTGTGACTGATGTCAACTTGGGGATATTGGCACAAAAGGGTTCTTTATATGTGACTCGACCCATTCTGGGTGATTATGTTGCTGATCGCAGTGCCATGCAGGCAGCAGCCAAAGAGCTATTTGATTTGGTGATTGCCGGACAAATTAAAATCAATATTGGGCAGCGTTTTGCTTTGGATGAGGTGGCCCAGGCACACGAAGCCCTGGTACAACGCAAGACAACAGGGGCAACTATCTTTACGATAGATTGATGGACTAAGGCTGATGGGCCCAAAGGCGCTTGCAGGCATAAGCGCTTGCAGGCATAAGCGCTTGGGCCCCGGCTTGTTTAGGCTTGACGGTGGTAGGCAGCGATACGCTCGACCTCGGCCTTGTCACCTAAAATGACGCTGATACGCTGGTGTAAAGCATTGGGCTGGACATCTAAAATGGCATTGACGCCTTCAATAGCGGCCCCGCCGGCCTGTTCGATAATCAGGCTCATGGGGTTGGCTTCATAAAGCAGGCGCAATTTACCATTTTGCACAGAAGGGCGCTGGTCGGCAGGATACATGAATACCCCGCCACGCATTAAAATGCGATGTACATCAGCGACCATGGAAGCAATCCAGCGCATATTATAGTCGCGCTGCAGAGGCCCCTCGGCACCGGCGAGGCAATCTTGGATATATTTTTGCACGGGGGGGTGCCAGTGACGCTGGTTAGACAGGTTGATGGCAAATTCGGCATGTCCCGTTGGGATGCGAATTTGCTCATTGGTCAGGAACCACTGCCCGTATAAGGGGTCGAGGGTAAACCCATAAACACCATGCCCCAAGGTTAATACCAGCATGGTTTGGGGCCCGTAAATGGCATAGCCTGCGGCGACCTGTTGGCGCCCAGGTTGAAAAAAGTCTTTTTCCTGGGTTGGGGTGTTGGCTTGCTCAGCTGCGTTGGGGTTATTCAGCACGGAAAAGATGGTGCCAATAGAAGTGTTGACATCGATATTCGATGAGCCATCCAGAGGATCAAATAATAAAAGATAAGGAGCCTGCTCCTGGCCAGGAACCAGGTGGATGGAATCCATTTCCTCGCTGGCCAAAGCAGCCAGGCCCTGGTGCCATTGTTGGTGTTCGAGCAGCATCTGATTGGCCAACAGATCGAGCTTTTGCTGTTCTTCACCCTGAATATTTTCCCGCTTCAAACTGCCCAAGACGCCACCTAATGCCCCTTGGCGTACACGTTGCCCGATTTGTTGGCATTGCAGCGCCAACTGTCCAATCAGCAAGCAAAGTTTTGGACACAGCTGATGTTCCTGTTGGTGCTGAAAAAGGAATTGATTAAGGTGGACCATGGCAGAGGAGGCTGAATTATTTGCAGTCGTTAACCGTGTCATAAGGCAATTGATGAATGAAAGGAAAAACAAAATAAGAAACTACCCTACAATAGCTTAAATGGGGCAGGGAATAAAAACAATTCTCGACACGGCAAGATCAAGTTCCTGGCCATGGTACCCAAGCTTTTAAATGATTGACAAGGGGGTGTTATGTGGTTTTCACGGCAAAAAGTGCGTCCCTTGATACTGTTGTTTTGTTTTGTATGGTTGTTAGCAGGGTGCGCCCAAAGCTGGTCAGCTCGGGTATTGCAATTTGAGCAATGGCCTGTAGATACACAAGGGGCGACCTATGCATTAGAGTTAACGAGCGAGCAGCAAAATAGTCTTGAGTTTCAGGCAATTGCTGATGCTGTGCGAGCGGCAATTGGACAGGTGGGCCTAAGCGAAGGCGAGGCCAGCACGGCTCGCTTTGCGGTGATGATTGACTTTGAAAACCCGCTGAAGCGGAAATGGGTGCAGCGTTATGCCGATCCCATGCTTACCCCTTTTGGCGGTTTTTGGGGGGGATATTATGGCCCGGGTTGGGCGGGGGGTATTGGTTATTGGCCGCGCCCAATAGTAGTGCCTGTGGATGTATATGAAAATGTACTATCCGTTCGCATTACTGATCGCAAACAAGACAACAAAGAGGTATATCGGGCAACGGCAATTAGCGAAGCCATTGATGAAGACTTTTTGCAGCAGATCAGTAATCTGGCATTGGCCGTATTTGAGGACTTCCCTGGCCTGAATGGCCAAAGCCGTATTGTAGAAAAAAGAATTGAGCCTAATTGAGTCCAAAGATGGGCCATAAAAAACCGGCATTAATATGCCGGTTATGGTTATTTATTTAAAGATTACGATAAGGCGCGTTTTATTCAGATTGTTTTTCTATTAGAAACTCGTCACGGCTTTTGCCTTCGGCTTCGGCAGCGACAATCCAGCGTGGTGGGCGACCACGACCGCTCCAGGTGGCCCCTGTAGCCGGATCGCGATACCGGGGCGGCAGCTTGCTACCCGTGCTTGTTTGGGTGCGGGCGGCACGGCGGTTATAGGCACGCTCTATCTCTTCGGGAGTGATCTCATATTCGAGCATGGAGCGTACAATGGAGTTGATGACAGGGCGGCGTTGGCGAGTTTTTAATGAGCGCATTTTACGTTGAAGCTTTTGTATTTCTTTTTCAATCTTTTCTTTTTCAGCAGTAAAATATTCCTGTGGCATTATGTTTCCTATAAGCGTTTAATTTAAAAAAGAGTATTCATTAAGTGGTGATTTAATAGTGTGGTGCCCACAAGCGATAATGATTACTACTTAGTAGGGTTCATTCTACAACGAATAGTTTAATAAATAAATGATCTTTTGATATTTTAATCACACTGCTTGTACTGATATTAATCTAACTAATTCGATTTATTAAAGCGGCCTTGCGATGAGTGATAATTCAACCTCGTTGACTGATACCTCCGATACCCCTGATAACCCTGCTACCCGTTTTAAGGTGGCCGGCATTCAAATGGTTTCTGGCGTTCGGGTTCATGATAATCTGGCTCAGGCAGAGGCCTTGATCGCCCAGGCAGCCGAACAGGGGGCCCAGCTGGCATGTTTGCCAGAATTTTTTTGCTTGATGGGCGAGCACGATAAGGATAAGGTTGCATTGGCCGAAGCACCAGGCCAGGGTCCTTTGCAGGAACAACTCAAGACTTGGGCAAAGCGCTATCAAATTTATCTGGTGGGGGGAACCATCCCTTTGCGTAGTCCGGATGCCGAGCGAGTTTATAACACTACCTTGGTCTATGATCCCGCTGGGCACTGCATCGGACGATATGACAAAATTCATTTATTTGGTCTAAATTATGGGCGGGCACAATTTGATGAGGCCGATAGTATTTATCCAGGCAATTATGAGCCTGTGACGGTTGCTACCCCGATTGGTCCGATGGGAATCAGCATCTGCTATGACTTGCGTTTTCCAGAGCTTTACCGAAAAATGGGGGCCACTAGCTTGATCGTGGTGCCTTCTGCCTTTACCTACCAAACGGGTCGTGCTCATTGGGAGGTTTTGCTGCGGGCGCGGGCCATCGAAAACCAGTCTTACGTTTTGGCGCCTGCTCAAGGGGGGCATCATGAAAACAAACGCCATACTTGGGGGCACACCATGTGTGTCGACCCTTGGGGGCGTGTGCTTGAGGTTTTGTCAACTGGGCCAGGTCTGGTATGTTGTGAGTTAGACATGGAACAATTGCAGCAGGTGCGCGAGCGCTTGCCCGCACTGCAACATCGTGTCCTCTAAAATTTTTAATAGGTTGTAAAATGATAGCTGTCAAGACAGAGACCAATGCCCACGAGTTGGCTGCGTCGGTACTTTTCGAGCCTTGGGGGTTGCAGGGGCACCACCTCGAACGGGCTTTGGCGGAAATACATCAACATCAGATTGATTACGCTGACCTGTATTTTCAGTACACCCGTAATGAAAGCTGGAGCCTCGAAGAGGGCATTGTCAAAGCGGGCCGGTTTTCCTTGTCTCAAGGGGTTGGGGTACGGGCGTTAAGCGGTGAAAAAACTGCTTTTTCTTATGCTGATACGCTCAGTCCCGAAGCCCTTATCGAGGCGGCCCATGTGGTCCGGGCCATCGCCCGCCAAGGGGGGCAGCAACAAGTACAATTGATGGCGCCAAGTACGCCGGCTCAGACCTTATATACGCCCATGGATCCCGTGTCATCGTTAGAGGCAGCAGAAAAGGTCGCCTTGTTGGAACGTATCGAGCAACTGGCGCGCCAGGCTGACCCGCGTATTGTCCAAGTCATGGCAAGCTTGGGGGCCGAGCACGATATCGTTTATGTGGCAGCTAGCGATGGTCGGCAGGTGGCTGATGTGCGCCCGCTCATTCGATTGTCTTTAACGGTTATTGCTGAACAAAATGGACGCCGCGAGGTTGGCTCAGCAGGCGGCGGCGGTCGTTACGAGCTGCAGTACTTTACGGATGACATTGTGCGACAGTATGTCGAGCAGGCCGTCCGCCAAGCATTGCTCAACCTCGAATCGCGGCCCGCCCCAGCCGGGGTCATGCCTGTTGTTTTAGGCCCAGGCTGGCCAGGTGTGCTGCTTCACGAGGCCGTAGGTCATGGCCTTGAAGGCGATTTCAATCGCAAAGGTTCCAGCGTTTTTTCTGGGCGATTGGGCGAACAGGTCACCGCCAAAGGGGTTACGGTCATCGATGATGGCACTATTGCCAATCGACGCGGGTCTTTAACGGTAGATGACGAGGGCAATGCCACTGAACGTACCGTGCTCATCGAAGACGGCATCTTGAAAAACTATCTGCAAGACAGTTTGAATGCACGCCTGATGGGCATGGCGGGTACGGGTAATGGGCGCCGTGAATCTTATGCCCATGTGCCCATGCCGCGTATGACCAACACATTTATGCTTGCAGGCCCGCATGAGCCCGAAGAGATTCTTGCTTCCGTCGATAGGGGTATCTATGCCGTCAATTTTGGCGGCGGTCAGGTAGATATTACCAGCGGCAAATTTGTTTTCTCGGCCTCCGAGGCCTGGCTTATTGAAAAAGGCCGCCTGGTCCATCCTATCAAGGGGGCCACCTTAATCGGCAGCGGTATCGAAGCGATGAATCAAGTGCGCTTTATTGGCAATGATCTGCAATTGGATACCGGGGTGGGCACTTGCGGCAAAGAAGGCCAGGTCGTTCCCGTCGGGGTAGGGTTACCGACGTTGCGCATCGATGGTCTGACCGTGGGCGGCACAGAATCATAATAAACCGGACGCCCTTCTTGGGCACCCGCCTTCCGCGGGCACCTTAAGTGTGACTTAAGGTAGGGCTATGTAAGCAAATGAAACTTGCCCCTTGACCTGGGTGCTTAGAAGGCCTATCATTTCAGCACTAACGATTTGTAGTGCGACGTTTTGATTGCGAAAAGATTTATGAAAACACAGGAACAATATGAGTTGAGAATATTGCGGGCGATACGCCGTATCACTCGCTCTATCGCACTGCATTCTCGTCAATTGGCAGCCTATAACAATATTACTGCTCCGCAGTTGGTATGTTTGGGCACTGTCATTGAAAAGGGGCCCTTGACCGCTACACAAATTAGTCGCGAGATGCATGTCAGCCCCAGTACGGTGGTTGGCATCCTCGACCGTCTTGAGGACAAGGGGTTTATCCAAAGAGAACGCGGACGCGAAGATCGTCGTATTGTCTTTATTACGGCGACCGAGGCAGGCCGCACTTTGGCGGCAGATACGCCGTCCCCGCTACAAACCAAGTTGGCCCAGGCATTAAAGCAGTTGCCTGAAGGCGAGCAGGCAGCCATTACCGCAGCGCTGGAAAAGGTGGTGTGCCTGATTGATTCTGAAACCGATGTTGCCGAAGCCCAGCGTGAAGCAACATCAACACTCTTAGAGGTACCGGAAGGGGCTGTGCCCCCAGAATCCGGATTAGTGGTGTGAATAACATACAAACTCAACAGACAGACGTCATGAGTGGTACCAAAGAAATCCAGGCGGATACTGATGACCCCCTGATATTACGCGCCCCCTCAAAATCTGATGGGGCGTCTATAGCGCAGCTGATACGCGCTTGTCCTCCTCTTGATATCAATTCTACCTATGCTTATTTGCTCTTGACCGAGCATTTCTCTCAGACCTGCGTCGTAGCGGTTCAAAGCGACCGTGTCGTCGGTTTCATTTCGGCATATCAGCCGCCTAATCGTCCCGAGGTGCTTTTTGTTTGGCAAGTCGCTGTGCATTCCAGCATGCGCGGTCAGCGACTCGCCCCACGCATGCTGACGCATTTGCTCGAACGGGACTGGGCGCGTTCTGTACGTTATATAGAAACTACAGTCACCATGGACAACCAGGCTTCGCGCCAGGTGTTCAAACGGTTGGCGGATCAATTCAAAACCGAAATCGAGGAGGTTCCCTTTTTTCAATCTCATCACTTTGGGCCTGCTGCACAGTCCCAAGCTGAGCCCTTATTACGGATAGGGCCCATCCCCTAACAATAACTCTCATTTCATAAATAAAAGTATGCGGACTTTCAGGTTCGCAGGGGAATGTTTTACTTTTTTGGAGCAAAAATACAATGGCTAAGTTAACTGTTTTTAATCGTTTGGAGTCGGAGGTTCGCGGCTATATCCGTTCATTTCCGGTATTGTTTGAGCAAGCTAAAGGTTCGTTACTGTATGACAGTGCAGATCGCGCTTATATCGATTTCTTTAGTGGCGCCGGGACACTGAATTACGGTCATAACAATGATCTGTTCAAAGACAAGCTGATTAATTATTTGAAAGAAGATGGCGTGGTACATGGCCTGGATATGGCCACCCAAGCCAAAAAGGCGTTTTTGGAAGAGTTTGAAGAAATCATCCTCAAGCCACGCCAAATGGAATACACCTTTCAGTTTACCGGCCCGACCGGGACCAATGCGGTAGAGGCTGCCCTGAAAATTGCTCGTCAAGTCAAAGGGCGTGACAACATTATTTCCTTTACGCATGGCTTTCATGGCGTGAGCATGGGCTCGCTAAGCGTCACTGCTAACCAGAAATTCCGTTCAGCGGCTGGTGTTTCCATGGGTAATACCACCTTTATGCCCTATGACGGCTATTTGGGTCCTGATGTGGACACCATTGGTTATTTGGAAAAGGTGCTCAGTGATCCCAGCAGTGGGGTAGATAAACCAGCTGCCGTGATTGTGGAAACCATTCAAGGCGAGGGTGGTGTCAATGTGGCTACCCATCGCTGGTTGAAAGACCTGCAGGATGTCTGTCGCCGTCATGACATGCTGTTTATCGTGGATGATATTCAAGTGGGCTGTGGGCGTACCGGTACCTTTTTCAGTTTTGAAAAAATGGATATCCAACCCGATATCATCACTTTGTCCAAATCGCTGTCAGCTTATGGTCTGCCCATGTCCTTGGTGCTGATGAAGCCTGAGCTGGACGTTTGGTCTCCTGGTGCCCATAGCGGTACCTTCCGGGGTAATAACCTGGCATTTGTGACTGCTACCGAGGCGCTCAAACATTATTGGCGCGATCAGAAGTTCACCGCAGAAATCCAAACCAAGGAAGAGATCATTCGCGATCACTTGGAAAACATCGTGCAAAGCTACCCCGATTCGGGGCTTAGCGTACGCGGTCGCGGTCTGATACAGGGCTTGGTAACCCCCACAGATACCGATCTGGCTGATCAGATTGCCCAGCAGTGCTTCGAAAATGGTTTGATTATCGAGACTTCAGGCGCACACGGTGAAGTTGTTAAGCTTTTGCCTGCCCTGACCATCGAAAATGAGCTGTTGCAAAAAGGGATGACCATTCTTGAGCGCAGTGTGACCGAAGTTTTGGCACGCGTTGCTGCCAAATCGTGATAATTAGCGCCCTGGGCCTGTCGCAGGTGCGGGGTGCATCGCCGGCTGCCCGCCTGATAGCAGCCAGCAATGAGTTTTGGGCAAAGTGTGGTCAATGGTATTGGTAGCGCAACCTTGCCCCCTGATTTAATTTGGAGAGTAAGAAGAATGATTGTTCGTGATGTAAAAGACGTAATCGGAACTGAAAATGAAATGCGGGCTGAAAATTGGGTTAGCCGCCGCGTGCTATTGAAAAAAGATGGGATGGGTTTTTCCTTCCATGAAACCGTTATCTTTCCTGGCACGGAAACGCATATTCATTACAAAAACCATCTTGAAGCGGTGTGGGTGGTAGAAGGTGATGGCGAGATTGAGACCATTGCCGATGGTAAAAAATACGAATTGCGTCCAGGCATCGTTTATGCACTCGACGAGCATGATGAGCATTGGCTTCGTGGGGGCAAAGAGCCGCTGCGCGTAATTTGCGTCTTTAACCCACCCCTGACAGGTCAAGAAATTCATGATGAATCCGGGGTTTATCCGTTGGCATCAGAAGAGGATTCATAAAACCAACGCGGATTCGTTCATTACAACGAAAGGAGCAAATGATGGATACGGTGATTCATGACCGCTATGTATCGAGAACAGAGCGACAGGCCGGTATGGTCATGCGTGAGGAACCGGTCGTATATGGTAATGGGGCTTATGCCCAGGGGCTTACCAAAGAGCAGCTGGCACAATATCAGCAGGATGGCTTTCTGATCTTGCATGAATTGCTTGATCCCCAAGAAGTCCAGGCTTATTTGGATCAGGTTCAGGAGCTGGGCAAACGCCAAGATCTCAAGGGGCGTGCAGAGCTGGTTACTGAGCCAAACGACGCAGCTTTGCGTTCTTTGTTTGCTGTCCATCAGTTTAGCCCCTTGTTTAAGGACTTGTTGCGTGACCCACGGTTACTGGACGTGGCCCGTCAGATATTGGGTTCCGAGGTCTATGCACACCAGTCGCGGGTGAATTACAAGCCAGGTTTCAAAGGCGAGGAGTTTTACTGGCATTCTGATTTTGAAACCTGGCATGTCGAGGACGGCATGCCCGCCATGCGTGCTTTAAGCTGTTCAATATTGCTCACGGATAATGATGCCAGTAACGGTCCGCTGATGTTGGTGCCAGGCTCGCATCGTACGTTTCTGGTTTGCCCTGGCAAAACGCCTGATAATCACTACAAGCATTCCTTAAGGAAGCAAGAAGTAGGGGTACCAGATTCATTTAGCCTGAGCCTGATGATCGAGGAATGCGGCGGCGTTGAGGTGGTGGAAGCCAAAGCGGGTTCAGTCATTTTCTTTGACTGTAATACCATGCATGGTTCTGCCAGTAATATTAGCCCTTGGCCGCGCGCCAATGCCTTTTTTGTTTATAACAGTGTGGAAAATACACTGGAGGCACCCAAGTACGGTTTGGAACCACGGCCTGAGTATTTGGCTCATCGTCAGGATACAGCAGCGCTGACACCTGTTACGGCGCG
>Ga0209487_1004568_pt1 | contig 10576 bp, 8 predicted proteins | sample Poulit2012_FD_187524 | JGI IMG/M metagenome (GOLD analysis project Ga0209487, IMG submission 187524) | Agricultural soil microbial communities from Georgia to study Nitrogen management - Poultry litter 2012 (SPAdes) (version 2) | ecosystem: Environmental > Terrestrial > Soil > Agricultural land... | reverse complement strand
GTCGATCGACATGTCAGTGGTGCCGGTGATGTTCGACAAGAGGACTCGATTCGACTCGACGACCACCGTAGTGCCGTCGTTCTCCCGTTGCAGAACGGCCGCGCGAGCCGGGTTTCCACCGCCTCCGCCCATATTCTCGATGCTCATGAAAGTGTCGACGTCGGCGTCCTCGAGCCCGTCTTTGGTGATGCGGGTCGTGAGGTCGAGCCCTCCACCGGGAGAGCCGGCTGCGATGGCTGTTACTCGCGGAGGAGGGAAACCTTCATTGCGATCGACGTCGGGCATGCAAGCAGATGTCGACGCGATAACGGCAAGACCTACGACGCCAGGCAGGTATCGCCGCAGCAAGGTTCGGGATCGGTGTTGCGCGAGCCTCGGCATCGAAGCGAACGACAAGAGGGACATGGCCATTGACGTTAGCAGTGCTGCGACCTGAACCTCAACGCACCGTTCGAAAATGAGATGAAGTTCCTGTGAGTCCGCTTGCGGTCCCAAGACGGGACCTTAGGGCCGTTCAAGCCGGCGAGAGGAGCAAGACAGCGGGCAACCAGGTCCCGGCCGGCATTCTCCCCCGAGGTGAAGAAGCAGCACCGGCCTGTAGCTCACGCGAGCGGCCATTCCTCAGCCTCCTGTGAGCGCCCATCACCCCTTGGACTGACTCGCGCCAGTCACTTGGCGGCCGGCTGATGGTCGGCCCGCAGCGTCGAAACCACTCCTGCGTGCCGACACCACTGTGCCTGCACCGTGGGCTCGGAACGCCAGCGTAGTTTCGGCGCTGCACGCGGTTTTAAGCACACATGCGGTCGGCACGCCAGCGTGGTCTCGGCGCTCCAGCGTGGTCTCGGCGCTCCAGCGTGGTCTCGGCGATGAAGGTGAGCGTGGACAGCAGCGGCCCCACTAGTGACCCCATCCCACCACGAACCCCACCCCCACCATCACCCCATTCCCACCAGTGGCCCCATCCCCACCAGCACCCCACTCCCACCGCAGACCCCGCGCAGACACACGAACGCCCGGACTCCTTCCATCAGGAAATCCGGGCGTTCGGGCGTTCGGGCAGGTGATCAGCTGTGGTGAGCGGCCTTCTCCTGCTTCTTCTCAGACCGCCGCCGGATGGTGTTCGCCTCGATGTCCTCGAGGGTGCGACCGCGGGTCTCGGGCACCCGGAGGGTGACGAACAGGACGCCGAGGACGCAGATGACGCCGAAGATCGCGAACACCGCGTCCTGGCTCATGGTCGCCGTCATGATCGGGAACAGCAGACCGACGAGGAACGATCCGATCCAGTTGAACGAGCTGGCCAGTCCCGAAGCACGTCCGCGAATCGCCAGCGGGAAGATCTCTCCGACGATCACCCAGGTCAGCGGCGCCCAGGTGAAGGAGTAGAACGCGACGTAGATGCTGAGGAACACGACGATCATCATCGGATCGGCATTCGGCATCACCGAGTTGATGATCGCCGGCAGCAGGAACGAAGCACCCATGACGAGTCCGCCGACGATGAGCAGCAGCCGACGGTTGAACCGCTCGGCGATCGCCATGTAGAGCAGTGAACCGAGCACGAGGATGACGCCCTGGATGATCGGCCACATGAGCGCCGATTCCGCGGCGTTGCCCGTGGCGGTCTCGACGATGAGCGGAATGTAGTAGAAGATCGCGTTCGCGCCCTGGAACTGCTGGAACGCCGCCACGCCGACGCCGGCGATGACGAGATAGCGGTACCGGCTGGCCATCAGCGTCGCCCACGTGGTCACGAGGGCGTTCTTCTTCTCCTGCTCGGCGGTGTTCCTGATCAGTTCGATCTCGGAGTCGAGCTCATCGGGACGGCGGATGTAGCTGAGGACCCGCCGCGCCTGCTCCTCGTGGCCGTGTTTGACCAGGTAGCGCGGGGACTCCGGAAGGCGGAGCACTCCGAGGAAGAGGATGATGGCGGGAACGGCAGCGGCTCCGAGCATCGCCCTCCATGCCCAGGCTTCGGGCAGATCGCGCAGGAGGAAGTCGACGATGTAGGAGATGAGCATGCCGGACACGATCATCGTCTGGTTGAGTCCGGAGAGACGGCCGCGCAGTCGCGCCGGAGCCAGCTCCGACATATAGGCGGGAACGAGCGCGCTGGCCGCACCGACGGCCAGTCCGAGGAAGATCCTCACGAAGACGAGGAACAGCGTCCCGCCCGACGGCGCCACCGCACAGAGCAGCGAGCCGAGCACGAAGACGACGGCGGCGGCGAGGATCATGCGCCGCCGGCCGAAGCGGTCCGAGAGCTGACCGGCGATGGCGCCGCCGAAGATGGCGCCGAACATCACTCCCGAGGTGATCCAGCCGATCACGCTCGCCTCGTCGCGCAGCCCCCAGTCGTTCTGGAGGAACGGCAGCGCGCCGGTCATCACTCCGATGTCATAGCCGAAGAGAATTCCGCCGAACGCGCCGAAGAAATAGATGAACGCGCCGGAGATCTTCTTGTCATTGTCCACGATGACAACATCCCTTTCTGGATGGATGGTCAGCGCATTTCGGAGAGTCGAAACCGGCACCACTGCCGTTCGTCCGAAAAGCAACTCTGCCGTTCACTTCAAAAAGTGAGCGCTAACATTTCTGTCGGTCGAAACGTTAATCTACCCGCTCGGGGCTGTCAACGCTTATTTTCCCGAGCCTGCTCAGGAGGCTGCGCTGTCGAGCTGCGCACCAACAGGACCGGCGGCACTGCGGACATATCCGGTTCCTGACCGCCGATCAGCGCCGCCGCGGCCTCGAGCACCCGATGCCCGAGCGTGGTGAAGTCCTGATGGACGGTCGTGAGGGCGGGACTGAAGTAGGCCGCCTCCGGGATGTCGTCGAAGCCGATGAGCGAGACGTCGTCGGGCACCGTCACCCCGGCTTCGTTGAACGCCGCCAGCAGTCCTAAGGCCATTGCGTCATTGGCCGAGAAGATCGCGGTCGGAACGCCGTCGGCCCGGTCCGCCAGCGCCCGGCCCGCCTCGTAGCCGCTGGCCGGGCTCCAGTCCCCGGCGACGACCTCGGCGGCGATCCCCCGCGCCTCGCACTCGTCGAGGGCTCCCGTCCGCCGCTCCTGCGCGTCGATCCACCGCCCGGGCCCGGTGAGCACGAGGATCCGACGGTGGCCGAGCTCGCCGAGGTGGGCGATCGCGTCCTTCGCGCCCTGCCGCTGGTCGACGCTGAACGTCGACAGCCCCGGCAGATGCGACTGCGGGGGCCCGACGACGATGAGCGGGACGTCGACGGCGAACATCGGCACCTGCCGGACCACGTCCTCCTGCGCGGCGATGACGATGATCGCCTCGACCGAGCGATCGAGGCAGGTGTCGATGGCGCGCTCGAACTGCTCGGACAGCTCGCCGTCGCCGCCGGATCGGATCGTCGCGAGCAGGGTGGTGAAGTCGTGGCTGCGGGCGGCCTCCTCGATGCCGGCCAGCGTCCGCGTGGGCCCGTAGAGGAAGGACCCGACCGCGATCACTCCGATGAGTCCGGACCGGCTCGTGACCAAGGTCCGTGCGGCATTGTTGCGACGGTAGCCGAGTTCGCGGATGGCGGCCTCGACCCGCTCCCGGGTGGCCGGTTTGACTCCGGTCGCACCGTTGACGACCCGCGATACGGTCTGGTGGGACACCTTCGCGTGGGCGGCGACCTGGGCCATGCTCGGCCGCCCGTCCGGACTCTGGGCCCGGTTCACGACGCTTCGCCGATCGCTGCGATCGTCCATGTCGCCTCGTGCGTTTCGCCGGGGTCGAGGACGAGGAGGTCGGTGCCGGAGTTGAAAGCGTCGGGCGGGCAGGTCATCGCTTCGACGGCGACCGCGCGCCGATCGAGTTCGGGATGGTCGGGGACGTCGGCGGTGAAGATCTGCACCCAGGGCAGCGCCTCCGGGTCCCAGCTCAGCGACACCCCAGAATCCGCGGCATCGGGGCCGAAGAGCTCGACTCCGGTCGTCCCTCCTTCCGCTTCGATGCCGGTCATCGCGTGGTCGATTCGCTGCGGGCCGATCGGACGCGCCGAGGTGAAGTCGAAGGCCCCGTCGGCGAACTCGGCCACCGGATGCAGGCGCCGAGGCAGCTTCGTGTCCTCATCGACGTCGAGCACCTCATGCGCGGGCACCCGCAGCCGCCACTGATCGGCCCGCCCCGTCGGCAGCCTGAGATAGGGATGGGTGGCCACCCCGTAGGGGGCCGGAGCGGACCCGACGTTCGTCGTGGTGATCGACCACCGCAGCCCACCGGCGCCGAGGCGAAGCCGGGCCATGGCCTCGAGCGAATGCGGATAGCCCGGCTGGGCCGCGATGCGCGTGGCCAGCTCGACCCGATCGGCTGCGACGCCGACGACGTCCCAGTCGAGCCAGGAGGCGAGACCGTGGATGGCGTTTCCGCGCTCGGGCTCGGTGATCGGCAGCTGCTCGGACCGACCGGCGAACTCGTATGCTCCTCCGGCGATCCGGTTGGGCCATGGCAGCAGGCCCGTGCCCAGGGCCGCCGGGCGGACCTCATCGGCCCCGAAGGTCGCCGTCAGCGGTCTGTCCCGGTGGGACAGTGAGCGCAGCGTCGCTCCCACCGAGGCGATCTCGGCCGTGTAGCCGCCGCCGCTGATGCGGATCTGCCGCCCGCTGCCCGCCCTTGCGTGCGCGCCAGCGCCGGCACCACCGTTCGTGCCCGCGGTTCTGTTCATGTCGGCCATCGCGTTCGGCCCTGTCATTCCGTTCGTCATTGAGCGCTCATTCCGTTCGCGGCTGCCGTTGATGCGGACAGCTCTGTCGATCTGCTTCACCTGCCCGGTTCTGACGTCCCGCCCCTCGTCACGGACAAGGCTACCGACTCAGTGAGGGCGCGGCACGCGCGTCCGCCCCTTGCACGCGCCGTGTCCGTGCGGCATGATGAGACGGAATACATGAATGTTAACGCTAACATTCGGCGGGCGATGCTGCCCGCCCCGCGAACGCGAAGACGCAGAGAGCCAGGAACATGGAACCAGAGCACACAGCGGGTGGCAGGGCCCGCGCGAAATCGGCGAAGATCATCGAGACCGGAGCGGCCGTGCTCGGCATCGAACTCGGATCCACACGGATCAAGGCCTGCCTCATCGCCCCGGACGGAGTCAGCCTGGCCACCGGAAGCTCCGAATGGGAGAACCGGTGGAGCGACGGACACTGGACGTACGGCCTCGACGAGGTGTGGGACGGCATGGCAGCGGCCTTCGCCGATCTGCGCGACCGGGTCCGTCAGACCTACGGCTGCGAGCTGACGTCTCTGGCCGCCCTGGGAGTCTCGGCCATGATGCACGGCTACCTGGCCTTCGACTCCGATGACGAGCTGCTCGTGCCATTCCGCACCTGGCGCGACACCACAACGGCGCGCGCCGCCGCCGAGCTGACCGAACTGCTCGAGATCAACATCCCGATGCGCTGGTCCGTGGCCCATCTGCACCAGGCCGTCCTCGACGGCGAGGACCACGTCGGCCGCGTCTCCTTCCTGACCACCTTGGCCGGGTACGTCCACTGGCAGCTGACCGGGCAGAAGGTGCTGGGCATCGGCGACGCTTCGGGCATGTTCCCCGTCGACCCCGACACCCTCGACTACGACGCGGCCAGACTGAGCACCTTCGATGACCACCTCGGCGAGGCGCTGCCGGACGGGGGCCTGCGGTCCCTGCTGCCGCAGGTCATCGCCGCCGGCCGCCCGGCCGGTGAGCTCACCGAACGCGGGGCCGGACTCCTCGATCCCACCGGCACCCTGCGCCCCGGAAGCCCGATGTGCCCGCCCGAGGGCGATGCCGGCACCGGCATGGTGGCGACGAACTCGGTGCGGCCGCGCACCGGCAACGTCAGCGTCGGCACCTCGATCTTCGCGATGGTCGTCCTCGACACTCCGCTGGATGACGTCCACACCGAGATCGACCTCGTCGCAACCCCGGCCGGGCCGACGGTGGCGATGGTCCACTGCAACAACGGCGCCGATGAGCTCAACCGCTGGGTCTCGCTGTTCAAGGAGGCCGCCTCGGTGCTGGGCGGAGACCGTCAGGTCGCCCCCGATGAGGCCTTCGCCGCCCTGCTCACCGCCGCCGAGGACGGTGCCGCCGACACCGACGGCATCGTCGTGTTCAACAACATCTCGGGCGAACCGATCACCGGACTCGAACAGGGCCGTCCCCTGCTGGTCCGGGCCCCCGACTCGGAGCTGCGGCTGGGCAGCATCATGCGCGCCCATGTCTATTCGATCTTCGCCACCTTGGCCATCGGCCTCGACGTCCTCGCCGAGGAGGGTGTGGGACTCGAGTTCCTCAACGCCCACGGCGGACTGTTCAGAACCGCCGGAGTCGCCCAGCGCTTCCTCGCCGCCGCCACGGGCACGCCCACCGTCGTCGCCGAGAGCGCCGGCGAGGGAGGGGCATGGGGCATCGCCCTGCTGGCGGCCTATCTCGACCACTCGGAGAAACCGCTCGACCGCTTCCTCGACGAAGAGATCTTCTCCGGCACGTGGACCCATTCGGTCACCCCGACGCCCAAGGACGCGGCCGGGTTCCGCGCATTCCTCGACCGCTACCGCAAGGCGCTGGCCGTCGAGGCCGCAGCTGTCGACCACCTCCCCTGAGCCGGACGGCCCCACCGCCGGCAACCCACCCATCGACGATCGGAGGATCATCGTGACAATCGATCAGCGCATCCGCGCACTCATCAGCGAAACCCAGGAGCGGGTGAGCGAGCTGCATGCTCAGCTGCCGTTCTGGGGCCTGGTGGTCTGGACGGCGGGCAACGTCTCCGAACGCGTCGTCGTCGACCCCTCGGGCACACCCGGGCCGGATGACCTGCTCGTGATCAAGCCGTCGGGAGTCCGCTACGACGAGCTGTCGGGAGACAAGATGGTCGTGTGCGACCTCGAGGGCAACCTCGTCGAGGAGCTGTCGACCGGCGGTCTGACCCCGTCATCGGACACCGCCGCCCACGCCTACGTCTACCAGCAGATGCCGCAGGTCGGAGGGGTCGTGCACACGCACTCGACCTATGCCACCGCTTGGGCCGCCCGCGGCGAGGAGATTCCGTGCGTGCTGACGATGATGGCCGATGAGTTCGGCGGGCCCGTGCCCGTGGGACCGTTCGCGATCATCGGCGACGACTCCATCGGGCGCGGCATCGTCGACACGCTGTCCGATTCGCGCAGCCCGGCGGTGCTCATGCGCAATCACGGCCCGTTCACCATCGGTGCCACCGGCGCCGAGGCGGTCAAGGCAGCCGTCATGGTCGAAGAGGTCGCCAAGACCGTCCACGTCTCCAAGCAGCTCGGTGAGCCGCTGCCGATCGAGCAGGGGACGATCGACCGCCTCTACGACCGCTACCAGAACGTCTACGGACAGTGATCCGCGGACCCGAAACTCCCCGAACACCGACATCGCGAAGGAGCAGTTGACATGCGCAATCCATTCGAGGGCAAGGAGATCTGGTTCCTCACCGGCAGCCAGGGTCTCTACGGCCCGGAGACCCTCGACCAGGTCGCCGAGCAGTCACAGCAGTTGGCCGGCACACTCGACGCAGCCGAGGACATTCCCGTCAGGATCGTCTGGAAGCCGGTCCTGACCGACTCGGAGTCGATCGAACGCACCCTCATCGAGGCCGGGGCCAACGACCGCGTCCTCGGCGTCATCGCCTGGATGCACACGTTCTCACCGGCCAAGATGTGGATCCGCGGCCTGGAGGCGCTGCGCAAGCCCCTGCTGCACCTGCACACGCAGGTGCATGAGCGCATGCCGTGGTCCGAGATCGACATGGACTTCATGAATCTCAATCAGGCCGCCCACGGCGACCGCGAGTTCGGCTACATCCTCACCCGCTTGGGTGTTCCCCGCGTCACCGTCGTCGGACACGTCGACCATGCGAAGGTGACCGGCCGCATCGGCGTGTGGGCCAGGGCCGCGGCCGGCTGGAACGAGGCACAGCACATGCGGATGGTCCGCTTCGGCGACAACATGCGCAATGTGGCCGTGACCGAAGGCGACAAGACCGAGGCCGAGATCCGCTTCGGCGTGTCCGTCAACACCTGGAGCGTCAACGAACTGGCCGCCGCTATCGACGCGGTTCCCGACTCCGAGGTCGACGCCCTCGTCAAGGAGTACGGCGAACTCTACGACATCGCCGACGAACTGCGTCCGGGCGCCGACCGCCACGAGTCGCTGCGGTACGCGGCCCGGCAGGAAGCCGCGATCCGCGGATTCCTCGAGGCCCACAATGCCACGGCGTTCACCGACACCTTCGAAGACCTCGGCGCGCTCAGGCAGCTGCCCGGTCTGGCCGTGCAGCGGCTCATGGCCGACGGCTACGGCTTCGGCGCCGAGGGCGACTGGAAGACCGGCATGCTCATCCGCATCGCCAAGGTGATGGGCTACGGCCTCGACGGCGGCGCCAGCCTGATGGAGGACTACAGCTACAACCTCGAACAGGGCGCGGAGAAGATCCTCGGTGCGCATATGCTCGAGGTCTGCCCCTCGCTGACCGCGGGTCGGCCCCGTCTGGAGATCCATCCGCTCGGCATCGGCGACCGCGAGGACCCGGTCCGTCTCGTCTTCGACGCCGATCCGGGTGATGCCGTGGTCCTGGCCCTGTCCGACATCCGCGACCGGTTCCGCCTCACGGCCAATGTCGTCGAGGTCGTCGAGCCGGACGAGCCGCTGCCCAATCTGCCGGTGGCCCGTGCCGTCTGGCAGCCGGCGCCGGACTTCGCGACCTCGGCGACCTGCTGGCTCTCGGCAGGTGCCGCGCACCACACGGTGATGACGACCGCGCTGGGCCTCGACGCGTGGCGCGACTTCGCCACGATCGCCGGTGTCGAGCTCGCCGTCATCGACGAGGACACGACCGTCCACGGCTTCCAGGACGGACTGCGCTGGAACGACGTCTACTACCGCGTGTCCCAGGGGTTCTGACCGACCACCGCTGACGGTTCGAAGCTGCCGTGGCCTGCGACGAGATGGTCCTCGTCGCGGGCCACGGCAGCTTTCTGATGCCGGATCTCAGTCCAGCAGGTCGTGGCACACGATCGACTGCTCGCGGTCGGGGCCGACGCCGATGACCGACATCCGGCAGCCCGAGAGCTCCTCGAGCGCGGTCACGTACTTCTGAGCGTTGATCGGCAGGTCCTCGAAGGTGCGGGCGCCGGTGATGTCCTCGGTCCAACCGTCGAAGTACTCGAAGATCGGCTTCGCGTGGTGGAACTCGGTCTGCGACACCGGCATCTCGTCCTGACGCTGCCCGTCGACCTCGTAGGCCACGCAGACGGGGATCCGCTCGATGCCGGTGAGCACGTCGAGTTTGGTCAGCACATAGTCGGTGAAGCCGTTGACCCGCGAGGCGTAGCGGGCGATGACCGCGTCATACCAGCCGCAGCGGCGCGGACGACCGGTGTTGACGCCGAACTCCCCTCCGGCCTTCTGCAGGTATTCGCCCATCTCGTCGAACAGTTCGGTGGGGAACGGTCCGGCCCCCACGCGTGTGGTGTAGGCCTTGACGATGCCGACGACGCGGTTGATGCGTGTGGGGCCGATGCCCGACCCCACACAGGAACCGCCGGCGGTCGGGTTCGAGGAGGTGACGAACGGATAGGTGCCGTGGTCGACGTCGAGCATCGTCGCCTGGCCGCCCTCCATGACGACGACCTCATCGCGGTCGAGGGCCTCGTTGAGCATGAGCTCGGTCTCGGCGACATAGGGACGCAGCCGCTCGATGAAGGGTTCGAAGTACTCGACGATCTCGTCGACCGACACCGCCCGACGGTTGTAGACCTTGACGAGCAGTTCGTTCTTCTGCCGCAGAGAGCCTTCGATCTTCTGCCGCAGGATCGACGCGTCGAAGACGTCCTGGACGCGGATGCCCAGTCGCCCGATCTTGTCCATATAGGCCGGTCCGATACCGCGGCCGGTGGTGCCGATGGCCCGCTTGCCCAGGAACCGCTCGGTCACCTTGTCCAGGGTCTGGTGGTAGGGAGCCACGAGGTGGGCATTGGCCGAGATGCGCAGCTTCGAGGTGTCGGCCCCGCGCGATTCGAGCGCGTCGATCTCTTCGAACAGAGCCTCGAGGTTGACGACGACGCCGTTGCCGATGACCGGGGTGACGTTCGGTGAGAGGATACCGGCGGGCAGGAGTTTGAGCTCGTACTTCTCTCCCCCGACGACGACCGTGTGTCCGGCGTTGTTCCCGCCATTGGGTTTGACCACGTAATCGACGCTGGTGCCGAGGATATCGGTGGTCTTACCTTTACCTTCGTCGCCCCACTGAGCGCCGACGACAACGATTGCTGGCATGAGAGTACTTCACCTCGAAGTGAGAGGGGGATGTCATTACTCCACAAGTCTACTGGGTCACACTGCCACAGCCGTCAGCGGGCGAACGCCGGTCCGAATCCGTCCGCCGAGGCGACCCCCGCCTGCGCGCCGAGGCGACCCCCGCCTGCGCGCCGAGGCGACCCCCGCCTGCGCGCCGAGGTGACCCGCCCCGTCCTCGCCCGCCGAGGCTCATCCGTCCAGTCCTTGTTCGCCGAGATCAGCGGGCTTATGCTGAGGTCACCCACGTATTCCGTCGTTCGGG
>Ga0209487_1004567_pt1 | contig 10576 bp, 13 predicted proteins | sample Poulit2012_FD_187524 | JGI IMG/M metagenome (GOLD analysis project Ga0209487, IMG submission 187524) | Agricultural soil microbial communities from Georgia to study Nitrogen management - Poultry litter 2012 (SPAdes) (version 2) | ecosystem: Environmental > Terrestrial > Soil > Agricultural land... | reverse complement strand
CCGGTCGCACCCCAGATCAATGTCGTGACTCAACGGTACGATCCGCGCTACTGCGACGCCATGGCGAGTGATCGTGTACGAATCACCGCGTTCAACGCCCCGCACAACTTCCGCGTTGTTATTTCGTAATTCGCGCTGGCTGATCTCGTTCACCATGACCCTACTGTAGCACCATGTAGCATAAATGCGGGCCCGCTTTTCGAACGGTTCGCTTCGTTTAGTCGGGCTGCGGTTCGCCGAAGGTGTCGATCATGGTGACGTCCACGGAGCATTTTTCGCCGGCGTTCATGTCTTGATGACGGTCGATTTCATCGTGACTTGCGACCCGTGACAGGCCGACGTGTTCGGATTTGCCCGGTTTGACCCGCACGGTCTTGTGCTTGGTGATCTTGTCGCCGCCGGCTAACAGCCACGTCGCCGTGACCTTATCGACGGTGCCGATATTGCCGGTGTTCTCCAGTGGGGCGCCCGCCAAAAACCGAAGCCCGTCCTTGGTCTGCGTGAAGTCGTCCAATCCGTAGGTACAAGACGATGTAAACGTCCCATCGGGAGCCGGCACCGGCGGCGGCTCCGACTCAGACCAGGACCGCGAGGAAGCACAGTCCGCGTAACCGTGATGCAGGGATCGAGCCCTAATGGCGGCGCCGGGCGCCGCCATGTGAGGACGCCGCAGGCGTCCGAAGGGCGGGTGTGGTGGTACGGGTTCGCATGGCGGTACTCAAGCAGAGCTTGAACGAAGCAAACGGCTTGGACTCATAGACCGAATATCGTCACCGCCGTGCGGATCGTGCAAGATGCAGCTCATCGCGCGACCACCCGTCACGTTTGCCTTCGCTAATAACCGCTCGCGTTCTCGCCAGCGCGAGAAATGTGTCGGCAGCACGGCCTGTTCGCAACGTCGCCGCATAACGGGTAAGTTCATCACGCAAGACAGGATTGACAGACGTTCCCTGCTCAGCCGACCTGACGCGAGCCTTGCGCAGTACGGCGTCTTCGGTGGCGTGAAGAGCGTGCAGCATTGAAATCGAATCGAGCGTAGCTTGGCGTTGCGATCGCGTTACGGTATCACTGGAAGCCAGCACGCCGGCCTGCAGTTCGGCAACTTTGATCACGCTGATCGCGGTGCGGTCTGGAAGCACGTCTAAATCCAGTTCTCGACCGGCCTTCCGAGCGATGAGAACGCTGGTATCTAGCAGCCCGGGTCGGCTGGTCATAAGCCGCTGAAGTCGTCGGTAGTTCCGCCCGCGAGCTCATTGAGCTCATCAGACAGTCCGGGATCGTCTTGCCTGTGAGACAGCACCGCAACCAGGTCAGCCTTTGTGAAGAACGGACGTTTAGATGTGTGTACCGGACTGATCTGCTCGGGCGGATCGCCGTGCACAGTGACGGTGACCTGAGCGCCGTCAGCCACTCGCCGAAGCACCTCACTGGTGTGATTGCGCAGTTCCCGCGACGCGACGGTGATCGTGTGCACGATCGTAGCGCAATTTCCACAATCCTCGGTTATGATCATCGGCACTGGAGATCGTCGGTCCGCTGAAGTGGCCATCAAGTAGCGCCGGCGATTTACAGGGCGACGGGAAGTAAGTGAAATGATTCGTGCGGTGTCAACGGCCGTAACGCGCGAAAATCGCGGCGATCGAGTGTCAGTATGATGTTTGTTTGGAATTCAGCTGCAACTGCCACGTTGATGGCCTCGACGAAGTCAAGATCAAGGTGTGCGTATTGACGGCTGATCGCCACCGCGGTGTGCAAGATCGTCGGCGTAGTGTCGGCGATGGCGAGCCTGGCGGTATCGGCTCGCGCGGCCAGCGTGTCGACAACGTCATCGGCCACGCTGCGATTCGCCCAAATCGATGGTCTCTTCGTCGAGGATAAACGGCGAGTCCCACACCCGTGACCCCATCGCCGCTAATCGTATGCCCTCGCGGAGTATTTCGGCTTCGGAAACGCCGCGCTGTGCAGCCGCTTCTTTGACCATTGCCAGATCATCGGCGTCAGCATACACATTGATCCGCTTCATCGACATGTATGAATCCTTAGCACATGGCGGGTCAAGCACGTGCACTATTAAGAGCCGGATCGGGGCCGCTGTCGGTTGCCGCGACCGCCGCATGGACGGCTAACCCGATGGAGCTCAACCGGCGCTACGCAGTGACCGTCTCGCGGGCAAATCCGGTGAGTCAACGGGGACCATTGATCACAGCGGGCGGAGGCGGCAACACTGAGCGTTGCTCATTGAAGCCGAAGACGACCAAACTCGCGGTGAAGGACCGCAGAGCAGCGCCGAACCACGTGATGCCTGTGGCGTCGCGGATCAGGTCCCAGCAACGAAGGAGCTTGTGATGTCCGAGCCTCAGCCGTCTCAGCACGATGCCGGCCCGCCCGCAGCGTACCGTTTTTTGTATGGTCCGTTTGCGGTGAGCGGCCTACTGCTGAGCAGTACCCAGTTCTACACACGCCAGGTTACCGACGGATACCCGGAACGGCGGACGTTGTGGAGCGGGCTATTAGACCCCAACTGGGCGGACGTCGCGATGTTCTCGTTGCTCCTGGCCTTCGGGTTGGTCGCACTTGCCGTGTGCGGAGCCGTGCGGGCCGTGCGCACGATTGCGCTCCCGGTTGCTGTGGCGGCGCTGGCCCTGCTCGGGGCGCTGATGCTGATGGCCAAGATCGGGTACTCCGACCCAGCCCCACCTTTCGACGACGGTGGGGCCATGCTGGTCACACTCGCCTGGGCCGGAGTGCTGCTGGGGCTCGTCCACACGGCGCACCTGGTGGTCTGGCATCGCCGCCGGCCTTAAGGGTTAACCGTCGCCGATGTCGTGGTTCTTCAGTGCGACCGTTTCGAGGCGCTCAAGCGTATAGGGCATCGTGCGTTCCATTCGCCGTGGGTATCCGGGTAGCCAGACCATCACTAATGCAAACCGGGCAGTCCCCCACAGATAGCTATGGCGTACTAGCGTGCGGTGAGCGCTTGGAATGAGTTCGAACCGCCACCGTTGCCCGCCCACTATGTTGGTGCCATGCCATTGCCCGGTGGTCTGCCACGTAATGAGCCGTTCGTGCTCGTATTCGACTACCCGATTATGGCTCCTGTAATGCAATCCCAGTTGATTCATCGCCATTGAAAAGGCGCCGCCGGGTCCCAAAGCATCTGGACCAGCTGGCGCGCCGCGCAGCATGCCGGACGAGTCTAGCTGTTGGTGGAACGCGGGCCGGCGGAGAATATCGAACAATATCGCGGCCGAAGCCGGTATGTCACGTTCGACAGTAACTACTCGGGTGCTTGCTCGGCTGCTTTTGATGATTACCTCCAAGCTCGTTACTTTGCGGCGCGTAGAGATCGTGAAGTGCGTCGATGCGCTACGAATAGCCAGAAACTGGCTACCAACGTGAGCCCGGCGGCTCCAGTCTGCCACGCAAACGCGGATTGGAATGCGCTCTGGCTTCCAGTTGAAAGGCCACCGGCGATGACAACCGCGAATAGCGCGCCGCCTATGGATCCGCCTAACCGTTGCAAGATATTCACTTGAGCAGTTGCATCGGGTAGCTGGTCCGAGCGCACTGTTTTATAGGCGGCAATGGCGGTGGGAATGGCAGCAAACGCGGTTGCCATGCCCAACACAACGAGCAAGACCTGAACGATGAGTACATTGCTGGCCGCCGGGAGAAAAACGAACGGCAAAGTCGCCGCAACGGCAGCCAAGGAGCCGCAGACCGAGACAAGTCCGCCGCCATACCGATCGGTAAGCCGCCCCGCTATGGGAAGTACCGCTGCGGTTCCACCGCCCAGACAGAGAACACGTAAACCCGTCATGATAGTGCCGTCGCCATGCAGCACCTGGAAATACAGCGGATAAATCAGAGTGCTTCCAAAAAGCAATGCGCCGCAGGTTCCTGCTGCCGCGCTCGCGGCGGCAAAGACCGGGTTCCGATGCAACCGCAGATCTAACAGAGGATGATCGCTCGTCCATGAGCGATGCACGAATAACGCTAAGCCGACCCCCGCCCCGGCCAGGGGGATCAGCACCTCACCGATCGAAGCGCCGGACCCCCACCGCGCCAGCCCGTACACGAGTAGCGGCAGGGATACGCCGATATAGATGAATCCAAGCCGGTCAAGGGGTGTGCCGGGCGCCGGGCTGCCTCGTGGCACGAGTCGCAGTCCCATGATCAGGCCGACAACGCCAATCGGAACGTTTATAAGAAACAGCCACGGCCATGTCCACCACGCCAAGACCAAGCCACCGAATACGGGTCCCAACGCCGGCGCAAGAGAAACAACTATTCCCAGGATCGACATCACGCGGCCGAGCCTTTCGGGCCCCACGGCTTGCCCCAGAATGGTTTGTCCGGCTGGAATCAAGACTCCCGCTGATAGGCCCTGTGCTACTCGCAGAACAATGAGCAGCTCTATATTCCACGCCATCGCACACAGGCCAGAGGTGACGGTAAAAACCGATAATGCAATGAGCCATAAACGTCCCGGACCGAACGTGTGGCTGAGCCATGCGCACGATGGCAATGAGACAGCAAGCGCCAGCAAGTACCCATTAGAAACCCACTGGACACGCTCCAGGCTGGAATCAAGATCGGTGGCAATGGTCTCCAGGCCGATATTTGCTAGCGAGGCATCCATACCGGCGGCAAAAGCACCGAACACTATGATCCATGCCAGACGCCACACCGGCCAACCGATGTCCGGGGTATTTGCGGACGACGTTTGTCCTGCGGACGCCATTTGACGCGAAACTCGTGCTCGCATTGCGGTTATTTGGCTGCTGCCGTCGAGATGCGGCGGTGACGCAATGAATGCAGCGCCATCGTCCAATCGACGATTTCTCCCAGCATGCGTTCCAGAATCGGACCGTGGAACTCGGCGGGCTTGAGCGAACCGGCGTCGGTGATATCGGGAAAATCGAAATCAGTGAACAGGTGCAGTGCGACTTGACTACGCACGCAGGCAAGCTTGACTTCGGCCAAAGAGAGGCGCAGTTGTTCCGCCGCGCGGATCCCACCCTGCAGCCCATAGCTGACAAACCCCGCCGCCTTGTCGTTCCATTCCAAGAACAAGTAATCAATCGCGTTTTTCAGGGCTGCCGGCGCACCATGGTTGTACTCGGGAGTGACAAAAACAAAACCGTCCAATGCATCGATCGCTTCCGCCCAACGGTGGGTATGACTGTTCTGGTAGCTGCCGATCGCGGCTGGCGCCGGTTCGTCGAGCAGGGGCAGCTCATAGGCGGCTAAGTCGAGAACATGAAACTGGACCGGCTGGGGACTGCTGGCGGAATAGCTATCGGCCCGGTCTTTGACCCAGCTGGCAACAAGCTGACTGCGTCGGTTCGGCCGCGTGCTGCCGGCAATAATTCCGATGTCGATCATGGCTGTCTCCTAAAGCGATATCGATCAAATACATTGACTAGTGTAGTAAATACAATGAATACTGTAACTACTACACTAAATGTAGTCAATTAAGGAGATGTGGCATGGCATTACCGAGCTCGAAAGCCGGATCGCTTATTGGGGCACATCTGCCCGATAAGAAACGGGCGATCTTATCCGGTGCGCTATCGGTATTCGGTAGAGATGGGTTTTCACGAGCAAGCATTGAGGCCATTGCCGCCGAAGCGCACGTGTCGACGCGGACGATATACAACCATTTCAACGACAAGGCCACTCTGTTCCACAGGCTCATCGAGGAGTCCGCCACACAAGTTGCCGCGGCGCAGATCGATATCATTGACCGCTATCTGCGGAAGGTCACCGACGTACGTCAGGATCTCATCGATTTCGGTGTCGCATGGGCGACTCCCGACCCCGAGCACAGTGCGCACTTCGCGCTCGTCCGCTACATCAATGCCGACGCAATCCATATTCCTGTGGCCACTATTGACGCATGGCAAGAAGCCGGGCCGATGCGTGTGCGCCGCGAGTTGGCCCGTTATATTGCCCAGATAGATGATGTGGGAATGCTTAACGTCGCCGATCCTGACTTGGCGGCGGTGCACCTGACGGTTCTCGTCACCACGCACAACCCCTCGTTACCTAGTCAGACGCGTCATGCAGATGAGATTGCGAATGTGGTGGCTGCAGGTGTCGATGTCTTTCTGCACGGATACTCGCCGTGATGACCCCACGGCGCAGGTAGACGGTGCATCATGATCGATTCGTCTTCCCACGCGGGAGTGGTGTCATAAAGCAGTACGACTCAATCGATCAGAGGGTTACCGCCATGTCCATCAGCGCCAGTGAGGCACGCAAGTCGCTGTTCCCACTCATCGAGTGTGTGAACGCCGACTACGATGCCGTCGAGATCGTCTCCCGCAAGGGCAATGCCGTGTTGATGGCCGTCGACGAGTACGCCGCATGGCAGGAGACGGCACATCTATTCCGCTCCCCGGCCAACGCTCGCAGACTGCTCAAGGCCTAGTCACATGCCCAGGACGGCAAGACCGAGCCTCACGAGCTTCGACCGCGCCGGCGGCGCGGGTGAGGACGAATGAGTGCACCTGGTCTGGGACGCCTCCGCCTGGCAGGGCTTCAAGTTCTGGCAGAGTGCCGATCGGAGGATCTTCAAGCGGATCAACACGCTCATCGACGCCTGCCTGCGTGACCCCTTCGCGGGGAACGTCAGCCGTCGGCGATGCTTCGGCGGCCCGTTGGCGAGTCGACGACCCGAGTGGGATCACACTTGTGTACCGCATTACGCACAGGCGCCACGAACGCGCCGTCACTGGGCGGATCGCCATGGCCGACCTCATAAGGCGGTTCTATCGTCTGCCGCATAGCGGTCGACAATGTCAGTAAAGAAGCCGAGGCCGGCAAGTTATGCGAAGTCTGGGGTATGCGTGGTGTGAAGGCTGCGATAAGCCGCCACGGCACGCAATCACCTGGCCAGGCTCATCTGCTAAGCCGTCGCTGCTGATTCGCCCGCCGTGATGAGGGCGTCAACCGCCATCGCACCCGAAACGCCCACCCGCACCGGATTCACCTCAAACTCGTCGATCCGCGGGTCGGATGCGATGATTCGCGACACCTCGACGATCATGGCGGCCAGCGCCTCGGTGTTGACGGCCGGCCGTCCCCGCCAGCCGGACAACAGTGCGCGTACCTGTAGGCGATCGATCATCGTCTCGGCGGTCGTCGCATCCACCGGCGCCAGTTCGGTGCACACATCCTGCCACAATTCGGCTTCGGTCCCGCCGCCGCCGACGGTAATCAAGGCGCCGAAATTGCGATCACGCTGCGCGCCGATAAGAATCTCGACGACGTCGTCGCGGACATCATGTTCTTCGACGACATACTGACCGGGCCCCAGCCGCGTGACCATGTCGTCATATGCCGCTTCCAGCGATGCGACGTCCGACAGTGCCAGCGCAATGCCGCGATACTCACTCTTGTGTTCCAGCCAGCCGGCCTTGAGAACATACGGTCCTGTCAGCCGTTCGGCGACCGCATGCAAATCGGTGCGCTGGCGCACCAGCATTCCGCGGGGCACACTCAGGCCGTGCGCGGACAACACCTGGCGAGCGCCCCAGTAGCCGCTGCCGATGGGGATAGTTGCTGTTCCCGGTGCCGAAAGGTCCCGGCCGCGGACCGAGCTCAACGCGTGGGCGGACTGCAAGGTACGCACAACTCGTTCAACCCGGGTGGACGTGGGCAGGCCACGTGTCCACATCCGCTCGACGGCAGCCGACTGGCTAGTCATTGAGTGAATCAATACCGGGCGGCCATACCGCTGCACGCTATCGCCGATCGCATCGATGACGGCCAGCTCGGTTTGTGCGGTTGAGGGCGTATCTTCGCCGTATTTGCCCAAGTATCCCGAGAGAATGACGGAATCGACCTCGCCGGAGCGCAGAATCGCTTCGCTCAAGGAAGCATAGGTATGCATGTCGGCTTCACCGGCGCCAGATAAATCGACCGGGTTTGCCACCGATGCGCCCTCGGGCAGTTGTGCCGCGAGTTCAAGCTGCAGGTGGGACGACAGGGTGGGCGTCGACAGCTTCGCCGCGGATCCACTGGCCGCCTTGTCCTCGGGACGCGATATGAGGTCGGCGGCAATGCCCCCTTGTCCGCCGCTGTCGCTAATGACGGCGACGCGATGACCCGCTGGCAGCGGCGCGGCCTCCAGGTATTGCGCCGTATCGATGAGCTCGCCGGGGGTCGACACACGAATTGCGCCGGCGGCACGGCAGGCCGCGTCGACCGCGTCAAGTGCCGAGGTCATGGATCCGGTGTGTGAGTGGGCCAGCCGCTTACTGCTTTCGCTGGCGCCCGTTGTCAGCACGATCGTGCGTTTTCCGGCCCGGGCGAGCCTGGCGATTGCTTGGACGAGCCGGGCGCCGTCGGCGAAGCTTTCCAAATAGAGCGCCACATGACGGGTGGCCCGATGATCGACGAGATCTTCCAGCAGATCGGCCGCATTGACGTCGTGCTGATTGCCCACCGAGACAAACCGCGAGATGCCGATCCCGGCCCGCGCGCCCAAGCCGGCGATCTCCAGCCCGAGCTGTCCGCTTTGCGACACCACGGCCAGAGACCCGGCCGAAAAGTGCCCCCATGTCAGTTGCAGGGCCGAGGATGCGTCGTACAGACCCAAACAATTGGGTCCGACCAGCCGGGCGCCCGCCTCACGGATTCGTGCCACCAGGCGTTCTTGATCTGGTACGCCGGCGGTGATGATGACGAATGCCTTCGCGCCCATGGCTAACGCATCGATCACGACTTTTTCAACGGCTTTGGCCGGCACGCACACGACCACGAGTTCGGGAATCTGCGGCAGTTGACTGATATGTGCGTATGTGGGTTCGCCGTGCACCGTCACCGAGTTGTGGTTGATCAACCACACATCGCGCTCGTAACGGCCGGCTAGCGCCCCGCGAGCCAGCCAGTAACCCCACTTCGCGTCGTCATCCGATGCGCCGACGACGGCCAGCGATGCCGGATTGCCGAACGAGCTGAGCGGAGACTTCAACGAAGCGTACATGATCCTTGACGGCCTTTAATAATTAATCGATCAGTCAATTATTTCGTGGAATGCTGACGACGTCAATATGCGCCGCGCGTCAGCGGGGCAAGCCCAGCACGCGTTCAGCCAGGATGTTGTATTGGATCTCCGTGGTACCGGCATAAATAACGCCGCCCTGTGCGATCATGTGGTTTCCTTGCCATGATGCCGTGGAATTTGGTGCCTGGGGCTCATCACAGTAATACGGCATTCGCGGTCGCCGGCCACGGGTGATCATGCCTTCTTCGCCGAGGATGTCCATGGCGAGAGCCCCTTCGGCGACCTGGTACTCGGACCAGCAAACCTTGAAGATCGACGCCTGTGCTTCATCAGACTGGCCGGCCAGCCACTGCGAAACCGAGCGCAGTCCGAGCATACGCATTGTCTGGACTTGCGTCTGACACCATGCGAGCCGGCGACGAATATCTGGATCATCGAGCTTGCCCCGGCTACGCGCGAGGTCGATCAGGCGGTCCAGATCGTATTGATAACGCAATGGCAACGCCACTGCCGTCTCACCTCGCTCATAGCCCAGCAGGGCCATCGCCATCGACCAGCCCCCGCCGACGCCACCGATAATGTGCGCGGGATCGGCCTGCGCGTCGGTGAAAAACGTTTCACAGAAATCCTGATGGCCGCTCATCATCTTGATCGGACGCAGCTCCACGCCGGCTTGCTCGATGGGCACGAGAAAGAACGTCAGACCCTTGTGCTTGCGGACATCGCGGTCGGTACGCGCCAGAACAAAAATATGATTGGCCGCCATGCCGTCCGAGGTCCAGATTTTCTGTCCGTTGAGAACATAATTTCCGTCGCGCAGCTCGGCCCGGGTCTGGACGGCGGCCAGATCCGACCCGGCCCCGGGCTCGGAGAACCCTTGACACCACACGTGTTCGCCCGACAAGATTCGCGGCAGAAAATACGCCTTCTGTTCCTCGGTTCCGTAATCCAGCAGCAGCGAGCCCACCATGTCGATACTGAATTCGTCATTGGGCGTGCCGGTGGGCACACCGGCTCGGGCGAACTCCTCGGCCAGCACGACGCGCTCGATGGGACTCAGCCCACCGCCCCCGTGCTCACGGGGCCACGCCGGAGCGAGCAGGTCGTTCTCGTAGAGGGTGACGCGCCAGGACGGCAGAAACTCGGCGTACTCGTCATCGCTGAGCGTCCCGATGCCAGACCACCCGGCGGGTAGATGGGCCTCGAGAAACCTGCGAATGCGCTGGCGATAGTCTTCGGATTCGGCGGGATAGGCGATCTGCAACTGTGCCTCCTACTGCTGCTGGCTGCCGTCGAGCATCTGGTCGGCAAGCCGATACAAGGATTCATGGGCCGAACCCAGAAATTGCGCCGATGTGGTGGCCCGCTTGAAGAACAGATGTGCCGGATGCTCCCAGGTGAAGCCTATGCCGCCCAGGATGTGGACTGTCGCGCGTGCGGCTTCTTGAAATGCCGTCGAACACAGGTATTTGGCAACCGGCACGACGTCGGCAAGCTCATCGGGCGCGTCCTCAGCGGCCCATGCGGCGTACCACATCGCGCTGCGGGCGGTTTCCAAGT
>Ga0209487_1004566_pt1 | contig 10578 bp, 11 predicted proteins | sample Poulit2012_FD_187524 | JGI IMG/M metagenome (GOLD analysis project Ga0209487, IMG submission 187524) | Agricultural soil microbial communities from Georgia to study Nitrogen management - Poultry litter 2012 (SPAdes) (version 2) | ecosystem: Environmental > Terrestrial > Soil > Agricultural land... | reverse complement strand
GTTCAAATCATAATTAGAAATTCCCACATGTATGGATTTTACATTGAAAATAGATTTTAGAATTTCATTTCTCGGAGTAATTCTATCTTCGATCAAAAAAGGAGGTTTTGAAATCTCTTGTTTTAGATTTGAAAATGCAGTTTCAATGGTTGCATCAAACAAACTCATTATCCCAAATCCTTTAATAATCCAAGATTGAGGCGGGAAAAAACTTTTCCACAATTGTATATCATTGGGATTGTCGAGCAAATAATCGATTTGTTTTTTGGATAAAATGATGGATTGATCCGAAGGTTCGATCTCGAGAAAATCAGCATTATAAATGATTCTATAATGTTTTGGAATTCCGTTTTTATCATTGAAATTAAAAAACAATGGAAAATAACTCGAAATGGGAATGTTGAAATATTGACTCAGAATAATGCTACAATTCGCGATATAAATAGAATCCAGGTCAAATTTATCATCATTAATACAAAAATTAGTTCCCGATTCTTCGATCAAACTTTTGAACTTTTCTGTTGGATTAAAATATTGATTGCTCCATGGAAAAGTCGCTGCTGAAATATTGGTATTGGTCAATAATTTCGGGAAAATGCAGGACAAAAGATCGTCGATAAATGCTTTGTTGTCGTGTATAATTGACAAATCGCGAAAACCATCTTTTAGTTCAGGAATTTTATTTGCTTGATCAATTAAATTTTTCGCAAAAGTATTGTTGGGATGAATAGCCAATTGATTTTCCCAATATTCAATGACTTTTTCAAAAGAAATTACATGAAAAAACGGGCTTTCAAATCTTGTAAAAATTTTCATAAGACTTTCTCTTAGAGAAATCCAAAAATACAATTAATAAACTTTATTTTTGTATCATTATTTATAAATAAAACAAATCGATGGATTCGTTTAGGTTTTGTTTTTGAAATGAACTTATTTTGTGTGAACAAAAGATTTAACTACAAATAATATAAAAATGGGCGGTAAGAAATATGAGAGAGCCACTTTTGGAGGTGGATGTTTTTGGTGTGTGGAAGCGGTTTTTGATCAATTGATAGGTGTGAAAAGCGTAGTTTCAGGTTATGCAGGTGGACATACAGAAAATCCGACGTATGAAGAAGTATGTTCGGGTGAAACTGGACATGCGGAAGTGGTTCAAGTGATGTTTGATCCAGATTTGATAGCTTACGATGAGATTTTAGAAGTTTTCTGGACGGTTCATGACCCTACTCAATTGAATCGACAAGGAAATGATGTGGGCGAACAATATCGATCAATTATTTTATACGAAAATGAAGAGCAACAATTGATTGCGAAACGCTCGATCAGAGAATTTGAAGCTTCTAAGATGTATGATGGAAATTTTACCACTCAATTGGTTCCTTTGGAGAAATTTTATAAAGCCGAAGAACCACATCAAGGATATTTCGAAAGAGTAGGTGATGCAAATTCATACTGCACATTGGTAATTAAACCAAAAATTGATAAATTTCACGAAAAGTTTAGACATAAATTAAAACCCGAATACAAATAAATTCAAATTTAATTTTTCAAAAAAAAACACATATTTAATGAATGAATTTTCAAGGAAAATTGATGAAAATATAGCGAGAGTTGCTGATTTCCCAAAAGAAGGAATTCAATTCAAGGATATCACATCATTGTTTCAGAATCCAGAATTGATCAAACAAATGGTTGATGCTTTTGCTGATTTTAGTCGAGGGAAAGTAGATGCAGTTTGTGGAATTGAAAGTCGTGGATTTCTGTTTGGATTATTGATCGCTCAAAAACTAAAAGTACCTTTTGTATTGGTCAGAAAACAAGGGAAGCTTCCACCAGAAACGGTTTCAGAATCTTATGATTTGGAATATGGAAGTTCAACCATCGAAGTTCAAAGTCAATACATCAAAGAAGGTCAAAGGTATTTAGTGCATGATGATATCTTAGCGACAGGAGGTACTGCTGAAGCAACTGCGAAATTGATTGAAAAATGCGGTGGAGTAGTTGCGCAATTTAGTTTTATAGCCGATCTTTCATTTCTAGATGGAATGGAAAAGTTGAAATCATTTACCGAAGAAATCCAAAGTTTAGTCACTTATCATTCTTAAATTAATTCAGTCAAAATCTCAATGATGGATCAATTTGATATATTGCAACTATCTTTGAGCTTTAAATAAAAAGAAATATGTCCAAAATATTAATTATTGAAGATGAATCTGCCATTAGAAATGTAATTCAGAACATTCTACAAGAAGAAGATAAAAATTACAAAGTAGATGTTGCAGAAGACGGAGAAATTGGTTTAAATAAAATAAAAGAAACAGATTATGATCTGATCATCTGTGATATAAAAATGCCAAAAAAAGATGGAGTAGAGGTGATGGAGGAATCGCTCGAATTTAATCCAGATTTGACATTTGTGATGATTTCAGGTCATGGTGATATAGATACGGCGGTCGATTGTATCAAAAAAGGTGCATTTGATTACATATCGAAACCACCAGATTTGAACCGTTTTTTGAGTACAGTAAGAAATGCTTTGGACAGAAAAGTATTGTTGACTAAAAATAGAGAGTTAGCTTCAGAAAATAAAGCACTCAAAAGAAAGGTTGCTAAGAAATATGAAATGGTGGGTAGTTCAAAAAGATTGGACGAAATCAGAGACATCATCAACAAAGTTGCCGACACCGATGCACGTGTTTTGATAACAGGTCCAAACGGTTCTGGTAAAGAGTTGGTGGCTCATCATATTCACGAAAAAAGCTCGAGAAATAAGATGCCATTGATTGAAGTCAATTGTGCGGCAATACCTTCAGAATTGATCGAAAGTGAATTGTTTGGTCACGTGAAAGGATCTTTTACGGGTGCGCACAAAGACAAAGAAGGAAAATTCGAATTGGCCAATGGAGGAACGATTTTTTTAGATGAAATTGGTGATATGAGTTTGGCAGCTCAAGCAAAAGTTCTGAGAGCTTTGCAAGAAGGTAAAATCTCAAGAGTAGGAGCCGATAAAGAAATCGTAGTCGATGTAAGAGTTTTGGCTGCGACCAATAAAGATTTGAGGAAAGAAATCGAAGAAGGCCGTTTCAGAGAAGATTTATACCATCGATTGGCTGTAATTGTTATCGATGTTCCAGGTTTGAATGATAGAAGAGAAGATATTGAAGAATTGGTGAATCATTTCTCTGCTCAAATTTCAGAATCCGCAGGTATGCCATTCAAGGAATTTTCGCCAGAAGCCATTAAAACATTGGAAAGCTATGATTGGACAGGAAACATCAGGGAGTTGAGAAACGTAGTGGAAAGAATGTTGATTTTGGGAGGAAATCCAGTTTCAAAGAAAGACATAGAGAATTTCGTTAAAAAATAATATTAACTAAATAAAATCGTTAAAGTTTTACATTAAAACTTTAGAAAATATATGAGAACAAATGTTTTAATTGCATTAATAGCTGTAGGATTGCTCAGTTGTAATTCTAAAACAGAAAATACCGAAGATGTATTGACGCCAGAGCAAATTGAAGTTTTGGATGAGCATGGAAGAATTGGAGTGGAGAGTATAGAGTATGAAGGAGTTTATCAGGGAGAAATCAACGGTAAGAAAATGAAATTAACCCTCGAAAGTAATTCATTTGAATTGCTTGAAAACGATAAAAAATCCAAAGGTGATTGGTCAAGAATTGACGACGGAACCATTATAGAATTATTGCCAGAATCTGGATCTTTGTCTGTGAGATATTTCGGTTATTCAGACGAAAATACTTGGGTAGCTTTGAGCGATAGTATGACCTATGTTGAACCTGAACAATTTCTAATTCGAACTTCAAAATGATGAGAATTATAGTTTATTCAATTTTTATTTTATTGGCAGTTTCATGTTCAACCGAATCAAACAATCATCAATTAGGCGAGCGCTTTTTTGAAATTTACTCCAAAAGAGCTGAAATTGACAAAATGCTTTCATTTTATGCCGATGAGTTTGAATATGAAAATATAGGTTTTTCTTCGAGTACCAATGATCCTAAATTTCTTTACGAAGATTTTTATGGATGGAAGAATCCATCGATCAAGTATGAAAGTGAAAATTCAATCACAGTGACTGAAATCCTTAGCAATAAGTATTCGATTGTTGCCAAAGGATACACTATGCCTTATTTGTACAATGGAAATTATGTCGAGGGAAATAGATTTGTGATTTGGTTAGAGTTGGATGACAATTCGAGAATCATCAAACAGACCGATTGGTATGATTATCCAATGTCAGAAATTATAGAAGCTTATCAATTGAAACAATCGATTTCGATCGATTAAAAATTATAAAGTAGGAAATAATAATAAATTTTCTCAAAATGGTTTTAGTATTAAGAAAATAGAATTATATTTGCACACCATTTTAGGAAAATGTAAAAGAAACAAGCAATGAAAAGAACATTTCAACCAAGTAATAGAACGAAGAGAAACAAACACGGATTCCGTGAGAGAATGGCAACTAAAAACGGACGTCGAGTTTTAGCGGCACGTAGAAAGAAAGGCAGAAAGCAATTGACGGTTAGCGAATCAAGAGCTAAACGATAATCGCTAATATTATATTAAAAAGACCAAGCCCGGAAGTTTCTTTCGGGCTTTTTATATATATTTGTTATATAAATTTCAAATTTCGTTATGTCTGAGAAAGTAGCCCATTTAGAAAAAGCATTTGTTTACCAAAGAAACCATTTGGTACTGAGCAACATTGATTTTGAATTGTATGAAGGAGAGTTTGCTTATTTGATAGGGAAAACGGGTAGTGGTAAAAGTAGTTTGCTTAAAATTCTTTATGGTGATTTGCCTTTGAATGAAGGATATGGCAAAGTAGTTGGGATTGAATTGAACGGTATGAAAACTGGTAAAATTCCTTTACTGAGAAGACATTTAGGAATTGTTTTCCAAGATTTTCAATTGTTGCTCGATAGAAATGTCGAAAAGAACTTAACTTTTGTTCTCAAAGCAACTGGCTGGAAGGATAAGAAAAAAATCAACGATAGAGTAGATGAAGTACTTGAAAGCGTGGGAATGATTTCGAAAAAGAAAATGATGCCTTTTAGACTTTCAGGAGGTGAACAGCAGCGTATTTCAATCGCAAGAGCATTGTTAAACGAACCGAAATTAATCCTTGCCGATGAGCCGACGGGTAACTTGGATCCTGAAACTTCAGGTGAAATTATGGATTTGATATTGAGTTTATCCAAAGAGAAAAATGTAGCTGTATTGATGGCGACTCATGACTACAGCATCATTCAGAAATATCCTTCAAAAACTTTCCGTTGCCAAGATGGAAAAGTGTTTGTGGCTGAAATGGAATCTCTTTTTATTTAAATTACCTTTTGTCTAAATCTTTGAACGAATAAGTTTCAGGCTCAGGTAATATCCACTCTTGATGCCCGAAATAACTCCATTTGACTTGGGATAAATCAACGTTTTTATCGATGTATTCGTTGAAAGGACCACGATTGATGGATAAATAGGATTCTACATAAACTCCTATATCATTTCCTTTTTTCGCTTCTTCTTTGCGTAGATATTGTGCAAATTGCCAGATCATATCAGGTCTTGCACCCACTCTTGATTTTTGTAAAGGTGTTAAATAATCGTCCAAATTTACCCTACTTTTGACGCCAGTTTGGTGGTCTAATATATAAAAACTCGTATTTGCAGTCTTAGTTCTTAGCATCATTCTCCAAGACAAACGATGCCCTTCTTCAGTCCATAAAACATCGCCCGGAATGAACCAATGGCGAATTGGTAAATAGGTTTGCCAAAGTATATAAACAATAAAAAAGAAGGTGAAAACTGTTTGATTTTTATGTCTGGGCTGAAATTCATTGGACCCAGGTAAATAAGTAGTTTTTCTCGGGAAAAATATATTTCTAATCGTCGCAGGTGGATAGAAAAATACTACAAATGACAATGCGAAATATGGGAAAATCCCGATGTGCAAAGTGATGGAATTGATGATATGGAAAATCAAAGCCATGATCAATGCAAAAGTTCTTGTCGGTCGCCACAATAATAATGGAACAATCAACAAATCAAATCCAAATCCTATGTGTGAAATAATTTTCGCAAATTCTCTCGAATAAAGCAATTCCGTCAAAGGTTCCCATGCGACGTTCTCCGCAAACCAAGCAGCTGTTTTTTGGTATCTAATCATCATAAAATCACCATTCATCCAACCAGGATAAAGTTTTGCGATAGCCGCATAGGTGTAAAGCAGAAATAATTGTAAAATGAACAATAATCTTGTCCATTGGTAAGTGTAATCTGATCTGATCTTTGGCCAGAATATTAAATCAACTGATTTGTATCGATTCGCAGGAATGAAAACCATAAACCATGAAACCAGCATCACTAAATAATAATGGTTGTTGTAATGTTCTTTTTGCATGAAATAAACCAATGACCATCCGAGAGCAAATAAAACTGTTGAAATTCTATAAAAAGCTCCCAACATGATCATCAAACCCAAAACGCCTAAAAAACCATAGATATAATACATGGTTTCACCCAACAAAAATTTTGTCCATTCAAAACCGATAAATGTAAAAGTGAATTCTGGCTCGACAAAAGTTTCTGTCACCCAACCAGTGGCGATAGAACCCCAACATTCTAACATCATTAATAATCCAAAAAATATTCGGAAAATCACGATTTGAGAATTGTCTATTCTATGAAAAAGGAAATTATTGAACATATATTAATTACTATTCAAAACTATTAAAATTTGTGAAACCTTTCTAAATATAGTTTACATTTATATCATTGAATTATCATTAGAACAAAATATTTATTAAATTGTTGTTTTTAAATGCTAATATGTCAAAAAACTTTAAAATACACACTTTAGACTTAAATTTTTTAGATAAAGATTCTTCCATTGCTGCTTATTTGATTGAATCTTCAGATGAATTGGTTTTGATTGAAACAGGTCCTGAAACAACTTTCAACTATTTGGTAAAAGCTATAGAAAACAAAGGATTTGACTGGAAAAACATCAAACATGTTCTGCTGAGTCACATTCACTTTGATCACGCCGGTGCCGCATGGAAATTTGCAGAAAATGGCGCTAAAATTTATGTTCATCCCATTGGACTTCCTCATTTGCAAAATCCAGAACGATTATGGAATTCTGCGAAAATGATTTATAAAGAGGAAATGGAAAGACTTTGGGGAGAAATGAAGCCAATCGATGAAAAGCTTTTAGTTCCAGCTGATGAAGGTGATTGTTTGTCGATTGGCGATTTGGAATTTAATGTACATTATACGCCAGGACACGCAATTCATCACAATGCCTATCAATTAGAAGATATAATTTTTACAGGTGATGTCGCCGGAGTGAGAATCAATCAAAATCCAGTTGTTCCACCTTGTCCACCTCCAGATATCGATTTAGGGAAATGGAAATCTTCGATTGATAAAATGAGAAAATTAAATCCTCAATCTCTTTATTTGACTCATTTTGGGAAAGTAGATAAAACTTTAGAACATTTAGATGAGTTAGAGTGGATGTTAGACGATTGGGCAAATTGGATGAAACCTTATTATGACAAAGGAATTGATCCAGATGAAATCACACCAAAATTTATGGAATATACCAAGAATCAACTCTTGGAAAAAGGTGTCAACGAAGATGATGTTTTGAGGTATGAATATGCCAATCCAAGTTGGATGTCAGTCGTTGGTTTGTTGAGATATTGGCGATTGAAAGATGAAGGAAGAATTTAATTTTCAGTTGAATTCATCTTTTTAAGTTTTATAGTTTCTCTTTTTTAATCAAACCATTGACGATGATTGTCAAAATCATAATCAGTGTAGCAATATAGAAAAGGGGAGTCATTTTTTCGGATTCCCCAAATATTAAAAACGCTAAAATAATTCCATAAACAGGCTCTAAATTTACGTTGAGCAATAAGGTAAATGGACTTATGAATTTCATCAAACGTACAGATTCTATCATTGGATAAGCTGTAAATAAACTTCCAAGCAAAAGTAAATATCCGAAATCTTTCCAACTCACATCATTGATAAGTGAATGATAACCATTGAAAAAAGGTAAAAGTAAACTCACGATGAACAATCCGCCGAGCATTTCATAAAACATGATTTTTTGCGCAGGAAATCTATGGTGAATTTTCCCATTGCAAACCGAAAATAATGCGGAAAGAAAACTACAGATAACTCCTAAAAGAATTCCTAACCAATAATCAGGACTCGCATTGTAAATCAAAAGAATACAAGCTGAAACGATGATAGCTAAAACAATTTCGGAAATTTGAACTTTTCTTTTGAAAAATATAGGTTCCAAAAACGCGGTAAACAGAGCACCGGTCGATAAAGTACTGAGTGCTACAGCTACATTTGAAACTTTAATCGCTCCGAAAAATGTCATCCAATGTAAACCTATGACGCATCCAATTCCCAAAAGAAGGAAAAATTCTTTGCGACTGACTTTTAAACTTATTTTTCGTAAGCGAAGAATTAAAAATAATACCACAGAAGCAATCGCAACTCTATACCAAGTCAAAGGTATAGCGTCGGTCTGAATAAGTTTGCCTAAAACTCCAGTAAATCCCCATAAGAGTACAATGAATTGTAATCTAATTTGAGCGGTTGAAATCACTATATTTTATAATTAAAAAGTTAAATAAAGGATTAGGAAAGTTAAAAGTTGTTTTATTTGAGAAAAAAAGCTGGACATTACATCCAGCTTAAAGTTCTTCTAATATGTAATTGAGCTTACGCTTCTATTAAATTTTCAACCAATTGTCTCCATCCAAATGGATCTTCACTGATTCCCATTTGAATATCAACCAACATTTTCTTCAATCGACTACCATAGCATTCATCATCGCTTAAGTTAGGCAATTCTAAACGCTCATCACCATAACCAACAGCAACATAATTGTTGACAACTACGGCAGTTCCAACTCCAAAGACTTCTTTCAAGTTGTTTTCTTGATGTGCTTTATAAATTTCATCTACAGTTATCGGACGAACTTCTACTTCAATTCCTGATTTTTCAGCCAATTGAATGATACTATCACGCGTCACACCATTTAAAATTCTCTCAGAAGTAGGAGCAGTAATCAGCTTGTCGCCAATTCTCATGAAAACGTTCATCGTTCCAGCTTCTTCAATAAGAGTATGCGTCGCATCATCGGTCCAAATTACTTGGTCATAACCTTCTTTACGCGCCATGTGAGTTGGGTAGAAAGAACCCGCATAGTTTCCTGCAGCTTTAGCAAACCCAACACCACCATTTGCTGCACGACTGAAGCGGTCAGCTATTTTTACTGATAAAGGTTTATTGTAATAATTTGGTGCAACAGCAGTTAAAATCGCAAATAAATATTCGTTAGAAGAACGAGCGGTAATCGCTTCCTCAGTTGCAAACATAACTGGTCTCAAATACAAAGACATTCCATAAGTCGAAGGAACCCATTGTCTATCCAAATCAACCAAAGCCTTTAGACCATCTAAAAATATTTCCTCGGTAATCTCTGGCATGTCCAAACGCACAGCAGATTTGTTGAATCTCTCAAAATTTTTCTCTGGTCTGAAAAGATAAACTTCATCATTTTGGCTTTTGTAAGCTTTCATTCCTTCAAAAATTCCTTGACCATAATGAGCAATCGACATTGCCGGTGTGAACTCTAATTTTCCATATGGTTTTATGATAGGTTCACCCCATTTTCCATCTTTGTACCAGCACAATAACATGTGATCTGAAAAAGCTGTTCCGAAAGTTTCTATATTAAAGACATCAGGAGTAAACCTTGATTCGTTTATTTTTTCAATAATCATAAGCGTGTATTTTTGTGAGTTGCAAATTTAACGATAAATAATGGAAAAGCTAAGTAATCCTCTCTTAAATAATGTTTAATTTTGCCCTATGCATGCGAGAGAAATTGTTACCACTAAAGACGGATCTGTCACTATTTACCTTCCTGAATGGAACGAATCTTATCATTCCAAACATGGTGCGATACAAGAAGCGTATCATGTTTTTATAAATAATGGATTGAGAAAATTGGATCTGAAACATGAGATTTCAGTATTAGAATTAGGTTTTGGAACCGGCCTAAATGCACTGATTACTTTGGCAATCGCTCAAAATGAAAATTTAAAAATCAACTATACTACTTTGGAAAAGTTTCCAGTGAAGGAGGAAGAATTCACGAAATTGAATCATCCTAAAGCTTTGAAGAATTTTGATAAAGAACTCAGTCAATCGGAAGATGAGTTGAATGAAGTTTATCTGAAATTAATGAATTCTGAGTGGGAGGAACTTCAGACAATTAATGAAAATTTTAAATTAAAAAAAGTACTCATCGATTTTTTAGATTATGATTTTCCTGAAAATCAATTTGATTTGATATATTTCGATGCGTTTGGAGCGAGGGTTCAACCGGAATTGTGGACGGAAACATTATTCGATAAAATATTTAAATCCACTAAGAAAAACGGAATTTTCACCACTTATTCCGCCAAAGGAAGTGTAAGAAGAGCTTTGAAAGAAGTTGGATATCAGGTGGAAAAGAAACC
>Ga0209487_1004565_pt1 | contig 10578 bp, 7 predicted proteins | sample Poulit2012_FD_187524 | JGI IMG/M metagenome (GOLD analysis project Ga0209487, IMG submission 187524) | Agricultural soil microbial communities from Georgia to study Nitrogen management - Poultry litter 2012 (SPAdes) (version 2) | ecosystem: Environmental > Terrestrial > Soil > Agricultural land... | reverse complement strand
CGAGCGGGGCCGGGAGTTCAGCCCGGACCGGCTGGACCTCCTGGCCGGGCCGGGCGCCGTCGTCGTGAGCTCGGACGTGTGGCCCGTGGAGGGTGCCTCCCGGGAGCTCGTCGGTCTGCAGTAGCTGACCGGGATGCCAACGCGGGCTGGGCGCCTCGGCGCCTCGGCGGGGCCCTGATCCACAATGGACGCATGACGTCCTTCGCCGATCCAGTGCTCCGGTCGATGGCCAACCGCCGGTCGATCTCGAAGGTCGGCCCGGAGACGCCGACCGACGAGGAGCTGCTCGACCTCCTGTCTGCCGTCACCCCGGTGGCCGACCACAAGGCCATGCGGCCGTGGCGGCTCATCACCCTGCGCGGTGACGACCGGCGCCGGCTTGCCGATGCGCTCGACGCCGCGGCCGGTGAGGAGCGCGCCCCCGGTGAGTACAACCCCAAGCCCTTCCGTGCCGAGCTGCTCATCGCCCTCGTCGCCAGCCCGACCCCGCACCCGAAGGTGCCCACCTGGGAGCAGCACGCCACCGCCGCGGGCGCCGGCCACCTCCTCGAGCTCGCCCTGTGGCAGGCGGGCTGGGGCGTGATGTGGCGCACCGGCGTGCACGCCAACGCGCCGGAGGTCCGCGCGGCGCACGGCCTCGCGGACACCGAGCTCCTCATGGGCTGGCTCTACGTCGGCAGCATCGACGAGCGCCTGCTGGAGCGGATCCAGGCGTCGAGCCGCCCGCCCGTCGACCCCGCCCAGTTCCTCGGCCGGATGCCCACGTAACGCCGATCCCTGCTTCCTGCACTCCACGCACGCTGGTGACAGGACGACGCCGGGAGAGGACGATGGGCGCCATGACGGTGTCCCCCTCCACGCGCCGCAAGGACCAGCTGCTCAAGCGCTCGAAGTACGAGGAGGCGGGAGTCGCTCACTACTGGATCGTCGATCCACTCGAACCCTCGTTCCTCGCCCTCTCTCTGACCGACAGCGGCTACGTCACCACGGCGCAGGCCAGCGGGCACACCGCTGTACGGCTGACCCTGCCGTTCGGGCTGGAGGTCGTCCCGGCCGACCTCCTGCGCCGCGGGTAGCCGGATTCTCGGGCTCCTGCGCTCTCGCCGACAACTGCGCTCTCGGCGACAAGTGGGCTCTCGGCGGTAAGTGAGCTGTCGGGGTGGGTTTATGGGCGGGCGAGGGTGCGGAGGTAGCCGAGGGCCACGGAGATCGCCGCCAGGCCGGGGCGGTCCAGCTCCTCGATGGAGGCGATCGCGGCCCGCGAGCGCTCGACGGCGGTGGCGTTGCCCTCCAGCCACGCCGCCATCCGCTCCTCGGCCGACGCCTCGGAGTCGGTCGTCGCCAGGACGGCGGCGGTGAGGGCGCGACGGGCGGCGTGGAGGTCGTCGCGCAGGGCGCTGCGCGCCAGCGCGTCCCACCGGTCCTCCTTGGGCAGCGGCCCGACGAGGGCGTGCAGGCGGTCGATGCCCAGGTGGTCGGCGATGGCGAAGCTCAGCTGCAGCGCCACCTCGACCGGCTCGCCGGTCTCCTCGGCCAGCTCGACGGCGTCCAGCAGGCTCACCTGGTAGCGCAGCATGGCAGCGCGAGTCGCCAGCTCCTCCGGCACCCCCGCCTCGCGCAGCTCACCGACCTCCCGCTCGACCCGCTCCCGCTCGCCGCCGGCGACGAGCCCGGGCAGCTCGTCGGCGTACTCGCGGACGGCGGGGGCAAAGCGCTCCACCTCCGCCTCGACGTCCGGCTCGGCCGGGCGGTTCTTGAGGAACCACCGAGTGGAGCGGTCCAGCAGCCGGCGCAGCTCCAGGGACATCCGCCACTGCACCTCGGTGCCCACCCGGTTGTCCAGCTCCTCCACGGCGTCGGTGAAGGCGGTCGTGCCGAGGACCTCCCGGCTGACGAGGAAGGCGCGGGCGACCTGCTCGGTCGTGGCACCGGTCTCGTCGGTCGCCCGGAGCACGAAGGTCACCCCGCCGCGGTCGACGAGCGTGTTGGCGAGCCGGTTGACGATGATCTGGCGCCGCAGCGGGTGGTCGTCGATCGCCTGCGGGAACCGCTCGCGCAGGGCGGGCGGGAAGTACCGGTGCAGTGTGCGCAGCAGCCACGGGTCGTCGGCCAGCCGTGACTCGGCGAGCTCGTCCTTGAGGGCGAGCTTGGTGTAGGCGATGAGCACCGCGAACTCCGGGGAGGTCAGCCCCCGGCCGTCCCGGGCGCGGGCGTCGAGCCGGGCGTCGGTGGGCAGGAACTCCAGCTCCCGGTCCAGGCCGCCGGTGCGCTCGAGGGCGGCCATGAGCCGCTCGTGCTCCCCGACCATCCGCGTGTCCAGGTGGCGGGCGTTGCCGATGAGGACGTTCTGCTCGTAGTTGTGCCGCAGCACGAGGGCGGCGACGTCGTCGGTCATCTCGCGCAGCAGCTCGTCGCGCTGCCGCCGGGTGAGCTCGCCGTCGCGCACGAGCCCGGTGAGCATGATCTTGATGTTCACCTCGTGGTCGGAGCTGTCCACGCCGGCGGAGTTGTCGATGGCGTCGGTGTTGATGCGCACCCCGGCCAGCGCCGCCTCCACCCGGCCGAGCTGGGTGAAGCCGAGGTTCCCGCCCTCGCCCACCACCCTGCAGCGCAGGTCGGCGCCGTCGACGCGGATGGCGTCGTTGGCACGGTCCCCGACGTCGGCGTGGGACTCCTCGCTCGCCTTGACGTAGGTGCCGATCCCGCCGTTCCACAGGAGGTCGACGGGCGCCCGCAGGATCGCGCCGATGAGCTCGGGCGGGCTGAGCGCGGTGACGTCCTCGTCCAGGCCGAGTGCCGCGCGCACCTGCGGGGTGATGTCCACCGACTTGGCCGTCCGCGGGTGGACGCCGCCACCCTCGCTGAGCAGGGAGGTGTCGTAGTCGGCCCAGGAGGAGCGGGACTGCTCGAACAGGCGCCGCCGCTCGGCGAAGGACGCCGCGGCGTCGGGGTCGGGGTCGAGGAAGACGTGGCGGTGGTCGAAGGCCGCCACGAGCCGGATGTGCTCGGACAGGAGCATGCCGTTGCCGAAGACGTCCCCGCTCATGTCCCCGATCCCGACGGCGGTGAACTCCTCGGTCTGCGTGTCGCGTCCCAGCTCGCGGAAGTGGCGGCGCCCCGACTCCCAGGCCCCGCGGGCGGTGATGCCCATCGCCTTGTGGTCGTAGCCGGTGGAGCCGCCGGAGGCGAAGGCGTCGTCCAGCCAGAACTCCCGCTCCTGGGCGATCTCGTTCGCGACGTCGGAGAAGGCGGCGGTCCCCTTGTCCGCGGCGACGACGAGGTAGGGGTCGTCGTCGTCGTGCCGGACCACCTGCGCCGGCGGGACCACCTCGCCGTCGACCCGGTTGTCGGTGACGTCGAGCAGGGCACCGATGAACTGGCGGTAGGCTGCCTCCCCCGCCGCCTGCCAGGCGGAGCGGTCGGCGGCCGGGTCCGGCAGCCGCTTGCCGACGAAGCCGCCCTTGGCCCCGGTGGGCACGATGATGGCGTTCTTCACCGTCTGCGCCTTGGCCAGCCCGAGGATCTCGGTGCGGAAGTCCTCCCGCCGGTCCGACCAGCGCAGCCCGCCGCGGGCGACCTGGCCGAAGCGCAGGTGGGTGCCGGCCATGGTCGGGCCGGACACCCAGATCTCGAAGTGCGGCCGCGGCTCGGGCAGGAGCGTGAGTCCGCGCGGCATGAGCTTGAGTGCCAGCGGCCGGGTGGGGTCGGTGGTGTCGCGGTAGTGGTTGGTGCGCACGGTGGCCCGGATGACGTCGGCGTGCGCGCGCAGGATGCGGTCCGGGTCCAACCCGGTGACGTCGTCGAGCCGGGCGGCGAGGGCGTCGTCGACCTCCTGCTCGGCCGCGGCCCGCTCCTCACCGGCCTCCCCGGCGAAGCGCTCGGGGTCGAAGCGGGCCTCGAAGAGCGCGACGAGCGAGGCGGCGATCTCGTGGTGCTCCAGCAGCGTCTCGTCCACGTAGGTGCGGGAGTAGGGCCACCCGCTCTGCTGGAGGTAGGCGCCGACGGCGCGCAGCACGGCGACCTGCCGCCAGTCCAGCCCGGCCCGCAGGACGAGGGCGCCGAGGGCGTCGCTCTCCGCGTGGCCGTGCCAGACGGCGCGCAGGGCGTCGTGGAAACGCTCGCGCACGCCCGGGTCGGCGGTCCACAGCTCCTCCGCGTCCACCCGCAGCCCGAAGTCCAGGATGCGCCGTGCGGTGCCGTCGGTGCGCCACAGCTCGTAGGGGCGCTGGTCGGTGACCTCGACGCCGAGGTGGTGGAAGTAGGGCAGGATCGCGGTGAGCGAGACCGGCTCGGCGACGTAGACCTTGAGGCGCCGCTCCCCCGCCGCACCGCCGACCGGCTGGTAGAGGTTGAGCCCCAGCTCGCCGGGACCCAGGCCCTCCAGGCGCAGGAGGTCCGCGACCCCGACCCGCGCGGGGAAGCGCTCCTTGTACGCGGCGGGGAAGGCGGCGCGGTAGGCCGCCACGAGATGGTCCCCGCGCTCCTCGCCGAGCTCGTCACGGGCGGCGTCGGCGAGGTCCTCGTCCCAGGTCCGCGTGGCCTCCACCAGCCGGCGCTCCAGCGCGGCCGGGTCGACGTCCGGCAGCGGTGCTCCGGACGGGAGCCGCACGACGAAGTGCACCATGGCGAGCACCGCCTGGGAGACGCGCGCGCTGTGCTCGACGCTCACCCCGCCGACAGCCTCCAGGAGCAGGTCCTGGATGCGGTGCCGCACCGTGGTGTTGTAGCGGTCGCGCGGCAGGTAGACGAGGCAGGAGACGTAGCGGGCGTACTCGTCGTTGCGCAGGAACAGCCGGGTGCGGGGGCGTTCGTTGAGGTGGACGGCGGCGAGCGCGATCTCGGTCAGCCGCTCGACGTCGGTGGCGAAGAGCTCGTCGCGCGGGTAGGTCTCCAGCACCTCCAGGAGGTCGCGCCCGAGGTGACTGCCCGGCGGGTACCCACTGGCCTCCATCACCCGCTGCACCTTCTCGGCGATGTAGGGCACGTGCGCCACCGAGGCGGTGTAGGCGCTGGAGGAGAACAGGCCGAGGAAGCGCCGCTCGCCGATGACGCTGCCGTCCTCGGCGAAGACCTTGACGCCGATGTAGTCGAGGTAGAGGGGACGGTGGACGGTGGAGCGGGAGTTCGCCTTGGTGATGATGAGCAGCCGGGGCTCGCGGGCCTTCTGCGCCACCCGTCCGGTCAGCTCGGTGGGCCGCGGCGGGCGCGCGCCGGGACGGTCCTCATGCAGGATGCCCAGGCCGGTGCCGGGGACGGGCTCCAGCACGGCACGCTCCCCCGGCTCGCCGCGGGCGCCGTCGTCGTCGGCCTCGGGGGCGAGGCGGTACTCGCGGTAGCCGATGAAGACGAACTCGCCGTCGGCCAGCCACTCCAGGAGCGCCGCGCCCTGGGCGGCCTCCTCCGCGGGGACGCCCGCGGGCGGCGCGGCGGTGAGCTGCTCGGCCACGGAGGTGGCCTGCCCGGTCATCGCCGACCAGTCCTCCACCGCCACGCGGACGTCCGCGAGGACGTCCCGCAGCCGCTGCTCCAGCTCCGCGCGGGCGGCGGGGTCGCTCTCCTGGCCGATGTGGATCTGGATCCACGACTCCCGGCGGTACCCGTCCGCCGTCGCGGCGTCACCGGCCGCCCGGACGTCGAGCAGCTCGCCGTCCTCGTCCCGCCGCACGCACAGCTGGGGGTGGACCATGAGGTGGACCGGCCGCTCCTGCTGGTGCAGCTCGGCGGTGACGGAGTCGACGAGGAAACGCATGTCGTCGGTGACGATCTCGACGACGGAGTGGCCCGTGGACCAGCCGTCGCTGTCCACGGTGGGGCTGCTCACCCGGACGGCCGCCGTCCCCGGCTGCCGGTGCCGTGCCAGCTCGCGGTGGGACAGCGCCGCGCCGAGGAGGTCCTCCGGCCGCTGTGCGAGGAGGTCCTCGGCGGCGAGATCGGCGTAGTAGTGCTCGAGGAACTGTTGCGTCTCGGCGGCGGCCGTGGGGCCGAGGTCCACGGTGGCGACGGCAACGGCGAGACGTTCGCTGCGGGCGTCCGGGGTCATCGATGAGCTCCTCGTCGAGTAGCCGTGCGGCCCAAGCCATCATGCCCGACGGCGCGTCGGCTCGCTCCCGGGACGGCTCCTCACCCATCACCGACGGGCGCGTGACTTTTCCGCCTCCGGAGCCCGGAACATTCCGCGGACAATTCACGGACGGGAATTATCGGGTTCCTTCTCCGACGGTGGCGATGTTCTCCCGCCGCCGGTCCGCGAAGCGTATGCTCCGGCATTGCGGGGGGTTTATCTCGCCTTGCCCGGCCGATGGTGGCCGCTCGAATCGAGGAGGTTTCGTTGAGCACATCAGCTGCTGTTCCGCAGTCCGCCGAGACAGCGACCGATCACGAGGAGCACATGCTCGAGCCGGTGCCGCGCACCGCGCGCCGTGGCACGTTCGGGCTCGCGATGGTGTGGGTCGGCTTCGGTTTCGTCGTCACCGGCCTGATCGTCGGAGGTCAGCTCGCCGGCCAGGGCGGTGCGCCGGGCATGCCTTTCGGTCTGGCAATGGGCACCATTGCCACCGGGGAACTCATCCTTTTCGCCCTGACCGTCCTGCTCGGCATCCCGGCCATGCGAACCGGCTTCAATCTCGCCCTGCTCTCCCGGTTCTCCTACGGCAGCAAGGGCTTTGCGATACCCATGGTGGTCATGGCCCTGCTGACGCTGGGCTGGTTCGCCTCGATCCTCGGGATGATCGGGGACATCTGGGGCGTCCTGCTCGGTAACCCCACCGGCATCACGGTCATCGACCCGGCCGCGTGGGGGCGGGCCGAGGTCGCTCCCGTCAGCCTGGAGGTGGTGCTCAGCTGCATCGCCTTCGGCGCACTGTTCACCTGGACCGCCTACCGCGGCATCTCCGCCATCGAGAAGGTCGCGATCCCGGTGGCCCCCTTCGTCCTCGTCGTCGCGCTCCTCGTGGGGTCGGGCATGCTCCGCGAGGGCGGTGGCTGGGGCGCCATGGTCGAGACGGCGTCCTCGCAGTCAGGACTCGGTTTCGGCTCCGGGGTGACGATCGTCGTCGGCGCGTGGATCGCCGGCGCGATCATGGGCGCCGACATCATGCGCTTCGCCAAGCACGTCGGTGCCGTCCTCATCGGGGCCGCGGCATGCTTCATCCTCACCAACCCCGTGCTCAACGTCGTCGGGTACATCGGCGCGGTGACGACCGGCGACTCCAACTTCGTCAACTGGATGTACGACCGCGGCATCCTTCTGGCGATCATCGGTGTCCTGGTGTGGACGACGTCGCTGTGGACGACCAACAACTCCGAGCTGTACTCCAACTCGCTGTACACCGGCCCGGCGCTCAACGCCTTCGGTGTCCGGGTGCGGCGCACGAAGATCGTCCTCGTCGTCGGCGTGCTGGGCACGGTGCTCGGGTCGCTCGCCTTCTACCAGCTCTTCTTCGTCGACTTCATCACCGTGCTCGGTGCGGCGTTCGTGCCCCTCGTGGGTCCGATCCTGGCGGACTACTACCTCCTGCGACGCAACGAGTTCACCGCCGACTCCTACCGCACGCAGCCCGCGCTGCGCTGGCCGGGTGTCATCTCGTTCCTCGCCGGCGCCACCCTCGGCCTGCTCTTCCAGTACGTGTGGCCGCTGCCCTTCGGCTTCTCCTCGGGCATCGCGGCGCTCATCATCACCGTGGTCCTGCACGTCGTCCTCCACTACGCGCTCCGGGGCAAGACCTCCGGCCCCCTGGAGACCGTGGCAGGAGAGCCCACCGACGGCGACGCCGGCGTCGTCACCGCCGGCACCGGACACTGACCGACCGATCACCACCAGGAGGACAACTCACCCATGGCCAAGGACATCAAGGTGTGCATCGGCGTCCATGTCGACGCCGTCGCGGGATGGCTCGGCTCCTACGGGGGCCAGGACTCGCCCAACGACATCCAACGCGGCATGTTCGCCGGCGAGGTGGGCGTGCCGCGCCTGCGGCGCCTGCTGCAGCAGCGCGAGCTGCCCGCGACCTGGTTCGTCCCAGGTCACTCCATCGAGACCTTCCCGGAGCAGATCGGCGACGTCGCCGCCGCCGGCTTCGAGATCGGCTGCCACGGCTACAGCCACGAGAACCCCGTGGCCATGAGCCCGCAGCAGGAGGCCGACGTCCTCGGCCGCTCGATCGAGCTGGTCAAGGACCTCACGGGCCGGGCGCCGACCGGCTACGTCGCCCCGTGGTGGGAGATGAGTGAGCACACCGCCCAGCTGCTGCTGGACAACGGGTTCTCCTACGACAACTCCCAGAGCTACGACGACTTCACCCCGTTCTACGCGCGGGTCGGGGACACGTGGACGCACGTGGACTACTCGAAGAGCGCCGCGGAGTGGATGAAGCCGCTGGTCCGCGGGCGGGAGGTGGATCTCGTGGAGATCGCCGCGAACTGGTACGTGGACGACCTGCCTCCGATGATGTTCATCAAGGCGAACGCCAACTCCCACGGGTTCGTCGCCCCGCAGGTCGTCGAGCAGCTGTGGAAGGACCAGTTCGACTGGGTGTACCGGGAGATGGACTACGCGGTCTTCCCCTTCACCATCCACCCCGACGTCGCCGGCCGGCCGCAGGTGCTGCTCATGCTCGAGCGCGTCTTCGACTACATCGGCCGGCACAGCGGGGTGGAGTGGCTGACCTTCGCGGACGTGGCCGACGACTTCCGCCGGCGGGTGCCCTTCGGGAGCTGACGCCCACCTCCGCCTGCCGCCGCGGCCACCGGTGCTACTGGTGGTCGCGGCGGGCGTCGCGGTCGAAGATGGCGAGGATCTCGCACGGTCCGCCGGCAGCGCCGATGGCGTGCGGCAGCATGGTGGGGAACTCGGCCGCCTGGTTCGCCTCCAGCCGGTAGCGGCGGTCCGCCAGCAGCAGCGTCGCCGTGCCGGACAGGACCAGCAGCCACTCATGCCCGGGATGGGCGCGCATCCGCGCCGGGTTGGCCGGCGGCGGCTCGGTGAGGCGCATGCGCACGACCGTCGTGCCGGACCATCCCCGCACCGGCCAGCGCATCGACCCGCGTGCAGCGTCGACGACGGGGCTCGTCACGACGTCGTCGGCCGCCGTCTCCACGAGCTGGTCGAGCGTGGTGTCCAGCGCCCGGGCCAGGGTGACGAGCTGGTCCAGGGCCAGCCGGCGCCGGCCGTTCTCGATGCGGGAGAGCGTGGAGGGGCTGAGGCTCGCGCGGGCGGCGAGGTCGTCGAGGGACCAGCCGTGCGCCACCCGCAGTGCCCGGAGGCGCTGGCGCACGAGGCCATCGACGTCACCATCGTCTTGCGTCATGGGCAAGATGCTATGTCGGCGCCGCAAGCACGGCCTAGCGTCGGAGCAGTCCGCACGCCAGGAGGAGAACCGATGACCACCACCGACACCACCACCCTCGACGCCGTCGTCATCGGCGGCGGCGCCGCCGGACTGAACGGCGCGCTCATGCTCGCCCGGTCCCGCCGTTCCGTCGTCGTCGTCGACGGCGGCGAGCCGCGCAACGCCCCCGCCGAGGCCGTCCACGGGCTGCTCGCGCTGGACGGCACGCCGCCCGCCGAGCTGTACCGGCGCGGCCGCGAGGAGGTCCGGCGCTACGGCGGCCGGGTGGTCACCGGCACCGTGGCCGCCGCGGCGCCGCTGCCGGCCTCCCCGGACGGCGACCTGCGCTTCGCGGTCACGCTCTCCGACGGGACCACCCTCACCGCGCGGCGCCTGCTCGTCGCGACCGGCGCGCGCGACCTGCTGCCGGACGTCCCCGGGCTCGCGCAGCACTGGGGCGGCGCCGTCGTGCACTGCCCCTACTGCCACGGCTGGGAGGTGCGCGACGAGCCGATCGGCATCCTCGCCGTCGGCCCGGCCTCCAGTCACCAGGCGCTCCTGTTCCGCCAGCTCACCGACGACGTCGTCTACTTCACCCGCGGCACCGAGCTCGACGGCGAGGGCCGGGCGCGGCTGTCCGCCCGGGGCGTGCGCATCGTCGACACCCCGGTGGAGGAGGTCGTCACCGGGCCGGGCGGCGGGATCGCCGGCGTGCGGCTCACCGGTGGCGAGGTCGTCGCCCGCCGGGTGCTCGCCGTCGGGACCACGCTCCTGCCCCGGCTGGAGGGGCTGGAGGGGCTCGGGCTGCCGGTGGAGGACCTGCCGGGCGGGGCGGGGCGCCGGGTGGTGTCCGGCATGGCCGGCACCACACAGGTCGAGGGCGTGCGGGTGGCCGGCAACGTCACCGAGCCGATGGCCCAGGTGGGCGCCTCGGCCGCCGCCGGGGCACTGGCCGGGGCGCACATGAACGCCCACCTCGTGGCCGCGGAGGCGGACGCCGCGCTGCGCACGTCAGGCCAGGCCGTGGGCGGCAGGAGCTGAGCGAGGCGGCGCGCGTCACACGGACCGGGCCGTGCGGCGTCATACCCCCAGGGGTATCGTTGTCCCCGATCGGCGAGCGGGCTCCGCACCTCCCCGGAAGCCCTACCGACAGAGAGGACCCCATGACGTCACCCACTCGGCCCCACAGTGCGGATGTCGACGCCGTCCAGCGCCGCACCGTCGTCACCATGACGCTCGCGCAGGTCTTCAG
>Ga0209487_1004564_pt1 | contig 10578 bp, 8 predicted proteins | sample Poulit2012_FD_187524 | JGI IMG/M metagenome (GOLD analysis project Ga0209487, IMG submission 187524) | Agricultural soil microbial communities from Georgia to study Nitrogen management - Poultry litter 2012 (SPAdes) (version 2) | ecosystem: Environmental > Terrestrial > Soil > Agricultural land... | reverse complement strand
CGGCTTTGCGCTGCAGGTTGGTGTTCTCCTCCGACCAACGGAACGCGTCGTCGATCTCGGCGGTCGAGCACAGGGTGGAGAAGATCTGGCTGTAGCTCTTGGCGTGCACCGACTCCATGAACGCGATGTTGGTGTAGACCGCCTCCTCGTGCGGGGTCAGCGCGTCGGGGATGAGGCTGACCGCCCCGACCGTGCCCTGGATGGTGTCCAGCAGCGTCAGCCCGGTGAACACCCGCATCGTGACCTGCTTCTCCTGGTCGGTCAGCGTGGCCCAGGCCTGAATGTCGTTGGACACCGGCACCTTCTCCGGCAACCAGAAGTTCCCGGTCAACCGGTCCCAGACCTCGAGGTCCTTGTCGTCTTGCAACCGGTTCCAGTTGATCGCGGAAACTCGGTCGATCAGCTTCACCTGTCCACTCACCACTACCCCACTTCGCAGACGGACAACCAGGATTCAGACACTACCCGTTGTGGGCGACAACGGGCGTGAACACAACCGGTTGTGGTCGCCGTGTCGTGTCGCCGGCACGGATCGGGGCATCCGGCATCGTCACGCGCCGCCGGCCACCCCGAAGAACTGGTATTCGGCCGGTCGCAGCCGCCGGGTGGCGCCCCAGTACTGCCAGGTGTAGCCGCCCCACAACACCGGGTTGCGTCCGTGCTCGTCGAGGTACCAGCTGCTGCAGCCGCCGGTGTTCCACACCGAGCGGGCCAGCCGGCGCTGCAACGCGTCGTTGAACCGGTCCTGCGCCGCACGGGTGGGGGCCAACGCCTGGGCGCCGGCGGCGTCGGCCGCCGCGATCGCCTCCTCGATGTAGTGGATCTGCGACTCGATCATGAACACCATCGAGTTGTGCCCGAGTCCGGTGTTGGGGCCGAGCAGGAAGAACAGGTTGGGCACCCCGGCGACGGTGACCCCGCGGTGGGCGGCCATGCCCTCCCGGCGCCACCGGTCGACCAGGTCCTCACCGCCGGCGCCTTTGATGGCCACGAACGTGTAGGAGTCGGCGACGTGGAACCCGGTGGCGAACACGACGACGTCCACCGGGCGTTCCACCCCGTCGGCGGTGACGATGCCCGAGGCCGTGAACCGCGCGATGGACTCGGTGATCAGCGTGGTGGTGGGGTCGGCGATCGCCGGATAGTAGGTCGAGGAGTTGAGGATGCGTTTGCAGCCCAGCCGGTAGCGCGGGGTGAGCTTGCGGCGCAGCGCACGGTCTTTGACGCCGCGGCGGATGTTCCAGCGGCCCAGGACTTCGCCGATGCGCAGCAGGCCGGGCCAGCGGGTCATCCCGACCGCCAGCGCCTCCTGCAGCCAGTAGATGCCGGTGCGCAGCACCCACCGGGCGCCGGGCACGGTGGCCAGCACACGCCGCAGCCACGGGGGGATCGCTTCGTTGGTGCGCATCACCACCCACGGCGGGGTGCGCTGGTAGAGCTGCAGTTCGGCGACGTCGTCGACGATCTCGGGCACGATCTGGATGGCGCTGGCTCCGGTGCCGATCACCGCGACCCGCCGGCCGGCCAGCGCGACGGCGTGGTCCCACTGTGCGGAGTGGAACGCCGCCCCGCCGGCGGCGCGGAAATCGTCGAGCCCGGCGAAGTCGGGGATCGACGGGATGTGCAGCGCCCCGGCCGCCGAGACCAAAAACTGCGCGACGTACTCGCGGCCGTCGGCGGTGAAGACGTGCCAGCGGTACTCCCGGTCGTCCCAGTGCGCGCGCTCGACCACCGAGTTGAACACCACGTAGCGGCGCAGACCGTATTTGTCGGCGACCCCGGTCAGGTACCCGAAGATCTCCTCCTGGTAGGAGAACAGGTGGCGCCAATCGGCTTTGGGCTCAAAGGAATACGAGTACAGATGCGACGGGATGTCGCAGGCGCACCCGGGGTAGGTGTTGTCGCGCCAGGTGCCGCCGATGTCGTCGGCCTTCTCCAGGATCACAAAATCCATCCCGCGGCGCTGCAGCGCGATACCCATCCCCAACCCGGAGAACCCCGAGCCGATGATCAGTGCCCGGGTTCTGACCACCGCATCGGCACCCGCGGCCCGGTCGGCGGGCTGCTCGGTGACCGTCATGACGCACCCCCTTCATGGGACCGTCGGTACCGGATACCTATCCGCCAGTCTGCTCACCGCCGCCGGAGGTGTCAACGGGTGGGTTCGCCACCCCGGCCGAAACGCGGCTCAGCTGGCGGCCCGGCGCAGCGCGGCGGCGTGGATGGGCCGATCGGGGTCGATGGTGACGCCGAGCAGCGCGGCGGTGCTGGTCACCGTGCCCGACAGGATGACGCTGAGATGCTCGACGAAGGCCTCCTGCACCATCCGCCGGGGGCTGACGGTCTGCTGCCCCAGCCACCAGTCGGTGGCCGAGGCGACCGACCCGAACGTGGTGAACGCGGCCAACTCGACGACGTCGGGATCCAGTTCCAGTTCACGCAGCTCGTTGCTGAACAGTTCGGCGATGGCCAGCATGATCTCGCGGCCCTCCTGCAGGGCGCGCTGGGTGGCCGCGGCCTGCTGGGTGAACCGGCCCAGGATCAAAAACCGCAGCACGTTGGGGTGCTCGTCGACCAGGCGGACGTATTGTTCGACGCCCTTGCGGATCACCTCGTCGGCGGAGTCGGTCGCGAGGTCGATCGCCGGGTAGATCGCGGCCCACAGCATGTCGCGCATCCGCTCGCTGACCGCCTGGAACAGGTCGGCCTTGTCGGTGAAGTGCCGGTAGATCTTCGGTTTGGCGGTGCCGGCCTCCTCGGCGATCTCGCGCACGCTGATCTCCGGACCCTTGCGGTCGATCGCCCGGAACGCCGCGTCGACGATCTCGGCGCGCACCTTCTTGCGATGCTCGCGCCACCGCTCCCGCCGGGCGTCGACCTTGACGGGCGGAGCGGTCTCGGCGGGCCGGGGCGGTCTGCGCACGCTTGCCACTCTACTCGCCCACCCCGCCCGGCACGGCGGTTGACCTGCCCGGACCGGCCCTCGGCGTGCCGCGTCCGCCGGTGCACGGCCACCGGCCGGTTTCTCCCCGACCCGTCGACGTCGGTAGCGTGGGCGAGGCGATCCACCACCGAAGGGCTGAACACGGGTGAGCAAACAGTTCGATCTCGCGATTGTCGGCGGCGGCCCGGCCGGGTCGGCCGCGGCCTGGCAGGCGCGGCAATCCGGGGCCTCGGTGGTGGTGTTGGACAAGGCCCGGTTCCCCCGCGACAAGCCCTGCGGCGACGGGTTGACCGCCCGCGCGGTCAGCTACCTGCAGAAGATGGGGCTGGCCGAGGAGGTCGCCGGCTTCCACCGGGTCAACCGGGTCACCGTCTCCAGCCCGTCGCGCTGGGAGCTGAGCTTTCCGCGCCGCCCGGGCATGCCCGACCACGGCCACACCGTCAGCCGCACCGTGCTCGACACCATGCTGTTGCGCCACGCCGCCGCCGCCGGCGCCGAGGTGCGCGAGTCCGCGGAGGTGGCCGGGCCGATCTTCGACGCCGCCGGCCGGGTCGCCGGGGTGCAGCTCAAGGGCGGCGAGCAGGTGCCGGCCGATGCGGTGATCGCCGCCGACGGCGCCTACTCCCCCATCAAGCGGGCGCTGAAACTGGATTCGGCCTACAACGGCTACTCCGCGATCGCGATCCGGGCCGAGATGCAGGCCAACCGGCCGGACTCCGACAGCCTCGACATCTATCTTCGGCTGCGGTTCCGCGGCGACCAGCTGCCCGGGTACGGCTGGGTGTTCCCGATGGGCGACGGCCGGTTCAATATCGGGCTCGGCTACGTCAACAGCTACCAGAACTGGCAGGCCATCAACGCCACCGCCTTTTTGGGCGAGTTCCTGGGCACGCTGCCGGCCGACTGGGAACTGCCCGCGATCGACGAGCTCAAGAAGGCCAAGGGGGTGCGGGCCTGGCGGCTGCCGATGGGCTTCACCGCCTGGCCGCCGTGGCGGCCCGGGGTGCTGTTCGCCGGCGACGCCCTGGGCGCGGGCAAACCGGCCAGCGGGGCGGGCATCTCCAAAGCGCTGGAATCGGGCATGGCCGCCGGGGAGTGCGCCGTGGCCGCCCTGACCAACGCCGGGCCCGACGACTTCACCAACTACGCCCAGCGGATGCAGGCCGCCTGGGGGCGGGAATACCGCCGCGGCCGCTACTTCCACCAACTGTTGGGCTATCCGCGGATCGCCGAGGCCGGGGTGCGGCTGATCGACAGCGCGATGTTTCGCGACCGGATGCTCAAGGCGCTGTACAAGAAGGCCCAGGGCCCCGCCCACACCTACTGACCTCGTGGCGCTCACACCATGGGGCGCCCGAATCGATGCAGCGTCAACGTTGCCCACGCCGCGGCATTGAGCGGGAACATCCGAAGCACTCGCGGCAGCCGACGGTAGATCACCCCGAGAGCCCGCAGCGCCCGATCGTGGCGGCGCTCGTCGGCGGCGGTCCACCGCAGACCGAGTTGCCGGCGGATCTCCGGCGGGGTCAGGCCCGTGTTGAACCAGGCGTGCACCGGGCCGAACAGCCGGTCCAGCGGGAACGGCAGCATCCGCAGGTTCAGCAGGTCGTGGAAGTATGCGCCGACGGTGTCGTCGATGCTGGCGCGCTGCAGCGACTGCTCCCAGTACCGCCAGAAGTCGGCCATCGATTGATGCCACATGTCCTGGGGCACCTGCAGACTCGTCCCGAAGCGCGCGCAGGCCCGCAGCAGGACTTCCTCGTCGTGGGGACTCATCGGTCCGTGCATGCGGACCGAGATGTCCCAGAACCCGTAGAACAGACACGATGCGACCCACAACTGCAACTCCCGGTCGAAGGCGTTGTATTTGACCGGCGAGTCCGGGCCCGAGCGGACCTGGCGGTGCGACGTGCCGACGGCCTGGCGGTACAGGTCGATCTGTTCCTGGGTGCCCTCCAACGCAATCCCCAGATACGCCAGCGTGGTGCGGGCCCGCTTGAACGGGTGACGCATCACCTGGCCTCCGGTGACGCTGCTTTCGACCACGCCGTATCCGATCTCCGGCCAGGCCAACTGCAGAAAGACGTTCGCGGTATCGCCGATGAGTGCGCCGATCCCGTCGGCCCGCCGACGCAGAACGGCGCGCTCCTCGGCGCGCAACCCGGCCGCGGTGGGCGTGTCGTCGCGGCCGCGAGGATCGGCGGCGGGCTTCGGCGGCGCCGACCGGGGCGCGACGGCATCGTGCCCGCCGCCCTCGGCGTTCACCTGGTGCGCCATGGTGCTCCTTCATCGTTCACGACCCGCGCGGGCCGACGACGGTTCACCGTCGCCGCTCGGCCGCCGAACAGTGACCACATCTGTTTCAGGAAAGAACCCTTACCAGATGCTGGCATCTGGTACGGGTCGTGTCAAGATGGGGTCATGGGTGTCGCAGCAGGCCGGGTGTATGCCGGGCAGAATGCCGTCGAACGCGCCACACGCCGCCGCAATCAGCTGATCGAGGCGGCGCTGGAGTTGCTCGGCACCGCGGCGACCTTCTCGGTGACCTCGGTGATCGCGCGGTCGGGCCTCGCTCCGCGCTACTTCTACGATTCGTTCGCCAATCTCGATGAACTCCAGCACGCGCTGTATGACACCTTGATCGCCGAGGCCGAACGACGTTCCCAGGCCGCACTGGCGCGCACCGGACGGCGGCGAGCGCGGGTGCGGGCCCGGGCCGTGCTCAGGGAGATGGTCGCCTTCGCCCTCGATGATCCCCGCCGCGGCCGCGTCCTGTTCACCGTGAGCATGGGCTCACCGGTCCTCGGCGCCCGCCGCGAGGACGAGGTGCGACGTTTCGCGACGTTGATGTCGTTCCACGCCCTCGCCGGCGAGGCCCAGAACGGTCCGAGTTCGCGCGCGGTGGCCCTCGCCGCCAGTTTCGCCATGGGCGGATTCGTCGAGATCGTCTCGCAGGCTCTCGACGACGTCGCGAACGTCGATCAGGAACAGCTCGCCGACGACCTCACCGAGTTGTTCCTCGGGTGCGCCCGCGCGGGTTCACAGATCGGATGATCGGGGTCGTCGGCGCCACCGATCACCGGCGGACACGCGCGGGGCTCCCGAGCGCCACCGCGTCGGCCGGCACGTCGCGGGTCACCACCGATCCCGCGCCGATCACCGCGTTGTCGCCGATCGTGACCCCGGGGCACACGATCACTCCCCCTGCGAGCCACACGTTGTCCCCGATGGTGATCGGCTCGGCCGACTCGAGCTTGTCTCGGCGGGTCTGCGGGTCCATCGGGTGCAGCGGCGTGAGCAGCTGAACGTTCGGGCCGATCTGACAATGTGCACCCACGTGAATGGGTGCGGCGTCCAACGCGGTCAGGTTGACGTTCACGAACGTGGCGGCGCCGAGGTGGAGGTTGATTCCGTAGTCGACGAACAACGGTGGGCGTACGGTCACGCCCGGCCCGAGGCTGCCCACCAGGTCGGCCAGCGTGCCCGCCGCAGCGGGGTCACCGGCGAGGGTTTCGCGGTGGAAGCGATCGGCCAACGCCGCGGCACGCGCCAAGCCGGCCTCGAGCTCCGGATCGTCGGCGCGGTACAGATCGCCGGCGAGCATCCGTTCGCGCTGCGAACGCCGATCGCCGGTGACGCCGTGACCGCCCATGCGGATACGGTCGCACACTTCCGCCATCCCCACGCAGACCTCGGCGCTCCGGGGAAGAGAATTCGCAGGCCAGAGGCCCCGGGGCTCACCTCCAAGCCGGGACTGCACGGCCGCCGACGGCCCCGGAGACCACGGCTCCGGCACGCCGAGATCGCCAAGCACCTACAATCGACTACCGGTGCACAAAGCGACGTGTCGTGTGGGCGCCAGAGGCCGCGTTTCATGTGCGGCACGCAGCGAGCCACCCTAGCGGGTGTCTGGCCTTCGCTCCACGGGCGCGTCGCCCGGACAAGTTTCCGCCCTGATCCGCCGACGGTGGGCGCGGGGTCCGCACACACCGGATTTCTCCGGTCCGTGCGACGGAGACGCGAGAGGGAGGTTGGATGTCGAGAACACCGATTGTTCAGGACAATGTGGATTTGCGATCGCGCGAACAGCACTATGGCGATGATCCATTAGCCGATCGCGAGACCGATCTCTACCGTGGCGAATACGTCATGAGTTTCGTCGAGAAGTGGGACGAATTGATCGACTGGGACGCGCGTGCCCACTCCGAGGGGCGCTTTTTCATCGATGTGCTGCATGCCCGCGGCAAGGAGAGCGTCCTCGACGTCGCCACCGGCACCGGGTTTCACTCCGTGCGATTGACCGAGGCCGGCTTCGAGGTCTGCAGCGCCGACGGTTCGGCGGCCATGCTCGCCCAGGCCTTCGACAATGCCCAGAAGCGGGGACTGATCCTCAAGACCGTGCAGGCGGATTGGCGTCAGTTGAACCGCAATATCCACGGCAAGTACGACGCCATCATCTGCTTGGGGAACTCCTTCACGCACCTACACACCGAGCAGGATCGCCGCCGTGCCCTCGCCGAGTTCTACGCGGCCTTGCGTCACGACGGAATTTTGATCCTCGACCAGCGCAACTACGACGAGATGTTGGACCACGGCTTCAAATCGAAGCACAAATACTATTACTGCGGCGATCGGGTTTCCGCCGAGCCGGAGTATGTCGACGACGGGTTGGCCCGCTTCAAATACGAGTTCCCGGACGGTTCGCAATACACGCTGAACATGTTTCCGCTGCGGAAGAACTACGTGCGCCGCCTGATGCGGGAAGCCGGGTTCGAGCGGGTGCGGACCTACGGTGATTTCCAGGAGACCTACCAGGACAACGAACCGGATTTCTTCATCCACATCGCGGAGAAGTCGGTGAACCTCGGTGGCGGCACCGCGGGCGCGACCAACGGCCAGGTGGAGACCGAGGCCTACTACGACAGCGACGACGCCCACGGGTTCTACTCGCTGATCTGGGGCGGCGAGGACATCCACGTCGGCTGCTATGAGGACACCGGCGACATCACCGCCGCCAGCGCGGCGACGGTCGACCGCATGATCGACCAGCTCGGGACGCTCGACGCCGGGACCCGCGTGTTGGATCTGGGCGCCGGCTACGGTGGGGCGGCGCGACGCCTGACCGCGAAGTCCGGCTGTTCGGTGACCTGCCTGAACATTTCCGACGCCCAGAACGACACCAACCGGTACAAGAATCGCCGCGCCGGCCTCCACGACCGGATCCGGGTTCGGCACGGCAGCTTCGACCAGATTCCGGAACCGGACGGCGCCTATGACGTCGTCTGGTCCCAGGATGCGCTCCTGCACGCCCCGAACCGGCGCAAGGTGCTCGAGGAGGCCTTCCGGGTGCTCAAACCGGGCGGCGAGATGATCTTCACCGACCCGATGCAGGCCGACGACGTTCCCGACGGGGTGCTGCAGCCGGTCTATGACCGCCTCAATCTGACCGACCTCGGCTCGCTGCGGTTCTACCGCGAGGCCGCGCTGGCGATCGGGTTCGAGGTGGTGGACCAGATCGATCTGGTCCACAACCTGCGCACCCACTACGACCGGGTGCGCGAGGAACTCGAGGACCGTCGGGCGGAGCTGGAGCAGAAATCTTCACCGGACTACCTGGAGAAGATGCTGGTCGGGCTCAAAGATTGGGTGGACGCCGCCGACAACGGCTACCTGGCGTGGGGTATCCAGCGGTTCCGCAAACCCGCCGGCTGAGGCGCGGGTGTGGTGCCGGCCCATCCGCGGTAGGCGCCGTGGAAGGAGCTGGAGTCCTGGTAGCCGAGCAGCAGCGCGATCTGCGCGACGCTGGTCTCCGCGGTGCTCAGGTAGCGGCGCGCAAGGCGGGACACGTTGTCGATGTCGGATTGCCCGGCCGAAAGAGCGTCCAGCAGTACCGTGCGTACCCGTTCGGCCATGGGCGAGAACCGGGGCAGGTCGGCTAGCCGGGCAGGCAATTGCGGGGCGTCCCGCTGTTCGACCAGGATTGGTCGACTGATCGGCTCGGCGTCTCCGGCGGCACCCCCGAACACGACGCCGCCCTGGCCCGAACGACCGCCGACGGCGCAGACCCCTGACAGCCGGCTCGGCACGACGGGCCCGGGCCCACAAGGTAGCGGGCCCTCGGCTGGTCGCTCGGTGACGTATGGCCCCGTCGTTGAGGGCGCCGATGACGGCGTCGTTGTTGGCGCCGCAACCGTGTTCCAACAAAAACGCCGGCCAGGAAGCGTTTTCCCTGGCCAGCGCCTTGTCTGGAACACCCCTAGAGCATGCAGGACACGCAGCCCTCGACCTCGGTGCCCTCCAGCGCCATCTGACGCAACCGGATGTAGTAGAGCGTCTTGATCCCCTTGCGCCAGGCGTAGATCTGCGCCTTGTTCACGTCGCGGGTGGTGGCGGTGTCCTTGAAGAACAACGTCAGCGAGAGCCCCTGGTCGACGTGTTGGGTCGCCGCGGCGTAGGTGTCGATGATCTTCTCGTAGCCGATCTCGTAGGCGTCCTGGTAGTACTCCAGGTTGTCGTTGGTCATGTACGGCGCCGGGTAGTAGACCCGTCCGATCTTGCCTTCCTTGCGGATCTCGACCTTCGACACGATCGGGTGGATCGACGACGTCGAGTGGTTGATGTAGGAGATCGACCCCGTGGGCGGCACGGCCTGCAGGTTCTGGTTGTAGATACCGTGCGCGGCCACCGATTCCTTCAACCGCCGCCAGTCGTTCTGATCGGGGACGCGGATGCCGGCATCGGCGAAGAGCCGACGCACCTTGTCGGTCTTGGGCTCCCAGATGCCCTCGATGTACTTGTCGAAGAACTCGCCGGAGGCGTACGTCGAGCGTTCGAAGCCGGTGAAGTGCCTACCCCGTTCGATCGCAAGGCGATTCGACGCACGCAGGGCGTGGTAGAGCACCGTGTAGAAGTAGATGTTGGTGAAGTCGACGCCTTCCTCGGATCCGTAGAAGATCCGTTCCCGGGCCAGGTAGCCGTGCAGGTTCATCTGACCCAACCCGATCGCGTGGGACTCGTTGTTGCCCTGCTCGATCGAGGGCACCGACGCGATGTTGGTCTGGTCGGAGACCGCGGTCAACGCCCGGATCGCCACCTCGATGGACTGCGCGAAATCCGGTGAGTCCATCGTCTTGGCGATGTTCAGCGAGCCCAGGTTGCACGAGATGTCCTTGCCCACCTTGGCGTAGGACAGGTCCTCGTTGAACAGCGACGGCGTGGAGACCTGCAGGATCTCCGAGCACAGGTTGGAGTGGGTGATCTTGCCGTCGATCGGGTTGGCCCGGTTGACGGTGTCTTCGAACATGATGTACGGGTACCCGGACTCGAACTGCAGCTCGGCGACTGTCTGGAAGAACTCGCGCGCCTTGATCTTGTGCTTGTGGATACGCGAGTCGTCGACCATCTCGTAGTACTTCTCGGTGACGTTGATGTCGGCGAACGGCACCCCGTAGACCCGCTCCACGTCGTACGGCGAGAACAGGTACATGTCCTCGTTCTTGCGGGCCAACTCGAAGGTGATGTCGGGGATCACCACGCCGAGGCTGAGTGTCTTGATCCGGATCTTCTCGTCGGCGTTCTCCCGCTTGGTGTCCAAGAAACGGTAGATGTCGGGGTGGTGGGCGTGCAGGTACACC
>Ga0209487_1004563_pt1 | contig 10582 bp, 13 predicted proteins | sample Poulit2012_FD_187524 | JGI IMG/M metagenome (GOLD analysis project Ga0209487, IMG submission 187524) | Agricultural soil microbial communities from Georgia to study Nitrogen management - Poultry litter 2012 (SPAdes) (version 2) | ecosystem: Environmental > Terrestrial > Soil > Agricultural land... | reverse complement strand
GGCTGATTGTACTTGCAGGTATGTTCGATGTTTTAGACGGGTTTATGGCCCGACTGGCCAATGCTACGAGCGATTTTGGGATGGAACTGGATTCTATATGTGATGTGGTCTCGTTTGGGGTGGCTCCAGGATTTCTGATGTACCATTTTGCTCTTCACGAGCTCCAGATTGTTGGCATCCTGCTGGCAGCTCTGGCGCCTCTTTGCGGAGCGGTGCGTCTTGCCCGCTTCAATGTGGAAGCCAGGTCGGAACCGGCGGACTATTTCAGGGGACTGCCCATCCCGGCCTACGCCATTATGCTGGCCTCCTTTTATCTTACCTTCCGGAACCGGCTGGATCTGTTTGAGGTACTGAATCAGGGGGTGATCTCCGTTCTGATCCCTGTCATTATAGTGCTCTCCTTTCTGATGGTCAGTACGATTCCGTTTGATAAAATACCACCTTTCGACCGGGAGTCGGTTAGAAAGCATAAAGGCCGTCTGATCCTTTTTGCCGTCTACTTTCTGATTATCATCATCTTTCAGGATTTCGGGCTGATGATTGTTTTCTCATTTTTCATTTTGAAAGGATTGGCCGCCGGAGTCTATATTTTCTGGAAACAGGCCTTTACCGATGATCCCGATCCAATGGAAGAGAGTGTATTTTAAAGCGGAGGATCCTCTTCTAAATTCCTCTGAATGAGTTCCATCACTCTCTTTGCATCCTCCTTTTTCAGCGGAATAACCCGATTATTCAGATTATTCAGATAGATCCAATCGGTATGATTCCTGTACCGAACCTTGATGCAGCGGTCACCCCGCACAATATCATTTGAGAGGCTGTTGTTGGGCATCTCATCGATCTTTACAGAAGCAATATCATCCAGGTTCCACACCTCCTCTGCAATCGTCGTTCTCTTTGTCTGGTAATGGACAGAGAGATCCCTGTTGCCTGACACCTCCAACCGAAGGGTTACCTTCCCGTCTTTAAGTTTGAAGAGAACAAGAATACCGGCAGCAAAAAAGGCAAACGACAAGACCCGGAAATAGCTTTCATTAAGTGCATTCTCCGTATTGACATAGAGCAGATAGAAAATCAGAGCTGCAAATAGCGAGACAACGGCTGCAGTGGGCCATAGTTTTGAAAACTTTTCTTCAACAATCAGCTGATTTTTCAAGACAAGATGCGTTTGTTCAGGGTCTCACCGTTTTCGGTGATATAGGCGTTGTGCAGGTTGGCGGTGAGGCAGGAGTGAGCCGGTATGACCGTAACCCAGTCGTCACTAAATTCTGCTGGCAGCGGCTGAATGGTTCCGTGTTCCTGTGAGATGGAACCGATATACCCATCGAGGAGAGAAATCTCCGATTCCTTACTATAGAGAACCATCTGACCGAAGTTTCTTCCCGACTCCTCGTCCACAAAATCCTTTGAGAGGTGGACAGCCCCGCCGTGAAGTATTCCTGTACGGTTCTCTTTTTTTATCTGTGCCACTGGAATATTCACATAAAGAGCAACATCATCCGGAGTGCAGCTACCGATCTGAACCTGGGTCCAGTCGTATAAGACAAAATTTCCAGCTGTGCATTCATCTAAAAAGCTCACATCATCCATCAGACTGGCGGAAGGAGTATCACCCAGCGAAATTTTTGCATGGGGATATATTTTTTTCAGTTCGAGGAGAATATCGACAGAGGGTTGAATTCTATTCAAAACTTCCTCTTTTCCGGAGCAACGGTAGGTTCTGCCGTCATGAATATAAAATCCGTGAAACGTGGCTTTTGAGCTCCGTTCGGCTGCAAGAACCAGTTCCTCAATCCGCTCCTGCTCTTCAAATGGAATCCCGCTGCGGCCATAACCCGGATCGATCTCAATATAGTAGGAGAACGGCTCCTTCAACTCGGAATCGAGCTTTTTAATGTGATCCCGGCTATTAACAAAAAGCCGAAGAGCTGCCTTTGTTTGCAATTTCTGTAATCCTGGGATCATGGCAGGGTAGAAGGGGAAGGCGATGGTCATGTCCCTCCATCCGTGAGAGGCAAAATAGTGGCCCATGGAGACAGAAGAGACGGTAATGGCCTCAACGCCTTGTTCGCGGAACCACTCACCAACATCAGCGGATTGATGGGTTTTAAAATGAGGGCGAAACGTACAGTCTCCTGCAGCCATTTTATTGACCATCCGGTTGATATTTCGTTTACATCTGCGGGTATCAAGCAGAAGCCATGGGGTGTCGGGATGCGGAAACGTCATAGCATAGATTGGTTAGAGTGCCAAAGTGCAAATTGAGAATGCAGACCAGTTAAAAACACCTTATTTTAAGGCAATATAAAACATTTTAATCAATCCCGGGACTCATTAAGAAGCAAATCCTCATAGGCCGGATCGAAAAGATCGATTTTCCTCAGTTATCGCTCTATCAGCTTGATGCGAAAATTGACACCGGTGCATATACCTCGAGCCTCCATTGCCACAATGTGAAACTTTTTACAGAAGAGAGTGAACAATTCGTCATGTTTCACGTATTGGATCCAAAGCATCCTGAGTATGAAAACAAACCCTACCGTGCCCGGGTTCACAAAATGAAGAATATCAGAAGCTCCAACGGGCAAGTGGAAGAAAGGATTATCATCAAGCAAAAAGTTCAGTTTTCAGGAAAAGAAAGAGTGATAGAACTCTCGCTTTCCAACCGTTCCAAAATGCGGTATCCTGTCTTGCTGGGTCGAAAGTTTTTAAGCGGGCGATTTATCGTCGATGTATCTAAAAAGTATTTAAGTGAAGGAATTTAATCTATGCAAGACAACGCATTAAAGATTGCCATACTATCTCGTAACAAAACGTTGTACTCCACAAAGCGATTGATCCAGTCTATAGAATCACGGGGATATCAGCCGCTGGTTCTGGACCATTTAAAATGTGATATCGTGATAGAGCAGGACAAGCCCTCTATTTACTATAACGGAATGAGTCTAAAAAATATCGGAGCTGTAATCCCCAGGATTGGAGCATCAGTTACCTTTTATGGTGCAGCTGTGGTTCGCCAGTTTGAAATGATGGATATCCCCGTTGTGGTAGAGTCTCAGGCTCTGGTACGCTCCAGAGACAAACTGAGAAGCCTTCAAATCCTCTCCAGTTCAGGGGTGGGAATGCCAAAAACCGTCTTTACCAATTACAGTAAGGAGGTTACCCAGCTGATAGAGAGCGTAGGAGGGGCACCGTTGATTGTGAAGCTTCTGGAAGGAACTCAGGGGTATGGGGTTGTTTTGGCGCCTACAAAAAAGGCAGCCGAGTCGATCATAGAAGCCTTCCACAGTATGAAAACCCGGGTCATCGTACAGGAGTTTATTGAAGAAGCACGTGGTGCAGATATACGCGCATTTATTGTAGGTAATAAGGTGGTGGGGGCGATGCAACGTCAGGGAAAGGAAGGGGAGTTTCGATCCAATCTCCATCAGGGGGGGAGCAGTAAGCTGATAAAACTCTCAAAAGAAGAGCGAAAAGTTGCATTGACGGCGGCCAGGGCAATGGGCCTGAAGGTGGCGGGCGTGGATCTGCTTCAGTCCGACCGCGGACCGCTTGTTCTTGAGGTGAACAGTTCTCCGGGCCTTGAAGGGATTGAAAAAGCAACCGGGAGGGACATTGCGATGAAAATAGTGGATTATGCAGTGACCTTGATCGAGCGAAAAAAAGAGAACAAGAACAAACGGCGAAGAATCAATCTCAATGCCTGATATAATCAAAATAAACGGGGAAAAGGTAAAGCCCGGAGAGGACCGTTTTATCTACCTCAATATTGCCCGGCTACCTACCTACACCGATATCACGCTTCCTGTGCGTATAATCCGGTCAGACAAGCCGGGGCCGGTGCTCTTGTTGTCGGGTGGCCTTCATGGTGATGAAATTAACGGAATAGAGATCGTACGGCGGCTGCTCTTTCGCGATTTGATAAGGCCTAAGCGTGGTACAGTCATCGCAGTTCCTCTGATGAATGTTTACGGATTTATACAGAATGTTCGCGGAGTTCCTGACGGAAAGGATATCAATCGGAGTTTTCCGGGAAGTACGCAAGGTTCACTGGCCAAACTGGTGGCCCATACCATTATGAAAGAGATCATTCCTCTGATCGATTATGGTATCGATTTTCATACGGGTGGGGGTAGCCGTACCAACTATCCGCAGATCCGTTGTACATTTGATGAACAAATTAACCGGGAACTGGCAGCGGCATTTTCACCCCCTGTAATCCTCCATTCTCCGTTTATTTCAAAGTCTTTCAGAAAAGCTGTTCATCAGCATAAAAAGACTATTCTGGTATATGAAACCGGAGAGACTCTCCGTCTGGACGAGCCTGGAATTACAGAAGGAATAAACGGTACGTTGCGACTGATGAAATATCTGGATATGATCAGCAGTGCCCCGCACGCCACTGCGGAGCCTGAGATATTTGCAAAATCATCCTGGATACGGGCGGCCTATGCCGGGCTCTTTCTCTCAAAAGTTAAAATCGGAGATAATATTAAGAAATATCAAGTACTTGGGTATATCTCTGATCCCTATGGATCTGAAAAATACACCGTCAAAAGCCGTCTAAAAGGGAAAGTGATCGGTTTGAGTATGAATCCTGTGATCCACAAGGGGGATGCACTGTTGCACATTGCGACACAACAACTAACCAATTTTTTAGAAGTTAAAAAGAATGAATAACGACATCATTTTTTACGCAGTATCGAAGAGAAAATGGCCTGAATATAACCGGCAGGGATCCTTTAATCCCACAGGTTTACCAGACAGAGAGGCGGTTATCAAATGCACCAGCAGTGAGGGGCTTCAAGAGTATTTGAACAATGGGTTTAAAGGACGTAAAAATCTGTTGCTGCTGGTGATTGACCGTTTCAGAGTGGATAACAGAATTACAAAAGGTGAGAAGCCGGGAGAGTTGTTGATTCAGGGAGCCGTGAATATCGATGCGATTCTGGATAAGATCCGAATTGATTGCAATCAGGACGGTCTTTTTGATATTGAATTTAAAAGTAGTTGAGCCGGAAAGAACCTTACAAAACAGTCATCCGCTGCGAAAGAGGTTGAACAGCAGCGTAAGCGTTGTGATTATCATTCAGGAAGTTTACAGGAGGGTTGTATGCGGTTAGATCGCATGCGGTAAAGCGTACGATTTACCGATATGCGGACAGTTGAGGCCGGATTGCCAGATAAGAAAGAGATGGTGCCGAATGAAAGACGTTCCTGACTCCGGTATCCCTTAAACAAGAGAAGTCATTCAGTATAGAACGTACCTGCCAGAGGTCTGACCAATAAAAGAAATAGCCATTCCAATCAGTGCGTTTCAGCCGGAAGTATGGCCACAAGAGATATGGCCATTCTATTTAAAACATTTCTGTTAGAACAATTCTGCCAGAGAAGTTGCCCATCATAAGAGATCAAACCGATCAAAGCATTTCAACCACAGGTGTGGCCATAATTGAAGATGCCATTCCAATCAGAGCGTTCATGAAAAAGAGGTCGTCAAGTGGCCTTTAGGAATCGGGCGTTCCTTTTAGAAAATTCACTAATCAGAAGATCCATCCTGACAGAGAGAGTTTAAGAGTGAACGATACATTCACCTAAGAGAATGGAGAAGTTGAACGGGGTCACTGCAGGTCAAATTTACATAACACAAATGACCTATAATATATATTATGTAAAGTAAAGTAGTAAATATACCGCCAAAATGATTGATCTTATGCGAAGCTACCTGATGCCCCCCCACTACTAAGAGCTTCAAACTAGGCTATTTTGAAAGTGCTTCTGCTATCTTCTTGTAGTCCGGCTCTTCAGATGAGTTCTCAAGCACCTCTTTGTAGATAATTTCATTCTCCTGATTGATAACAAACGCAGAGCGTTTAGCCACACCCTTCAATCCTTTAAACTCCTTGTAGAAGCTGTCGTAGGCTCTTGAGACTTCTTTGTTAAAGTCGCTCAGGAGTTCAAAATTAAGATTGTTCTGCTTTTTAAATTCACGCAACGTGTGGTGGCTGTCTACACTAATTCCAAATACCGAGGCGTTCAGTGCGTTGTACATTTTCATATTGTCCCGGGTTGTACACATCTCCGCGGTACAGACGCCTGTAAAGGCCAGTGGGAAAAAGAGCAAAACGACTTTCCCTTTTTTAGTCTCATCAAAGAGGGTGGTCTCCTCTCCCTTGGTGTTTTTAAGTGTAAAATTTACAGCCTTTTTGTTCGTAGCCATTTCATTCAATATTTATAGGGTTTGTATTTATATGAAAATCTTTGAAAGTCAATAGAAACAGATAGTAAAGAGCCAATCCCCCAACTCCGATAAGGATGAGTTCCAGGTTTGGCATTTGAAATGGAAAAAGGGATAGATTTCTGTTTATCAGTACTAGTGAAATCAAAAGCGCAATTCCGATACTGTATCTCCGTACGGCTTCTTTTTTCTTGTAACTGTCGATCAGTATAACCGCAACCAACACCGGGAGGATCCCGATCCCTGCAAAAAGGATATCTCGCAGAATGGCCACATCATAGATCAACAGATACGTCAAAGGCAATATGAGAGGTGAATAGGCCATAAACAAGGGGTATCGAAAAATCTCATGCTTTAATTTTCTGATGAAGATCAGCATAGAAACCAGTAGCAATGAATTTCCAGTCAGGCAGCAGGCCTGGTAAATAACATGGCTGAATGGCAGATAAAAGAGCTGAGAGAGTACTCCCGCCGCAGAGATACCCATCGAAACATTGAGTATGCGGACGATATCTTTATGACGGGCATCGTTACATAGTCTCCTTGTCAGATAAACTCCGATGATAAGCGAAGTTAATATAACAAGGAGTCCTGCCACTACCGTTTAGTAAAAGTTGAATTAGAGATCGGCAATGCGTTGTCGTGATGCTGCCTTTTTATCAATTTCACGCTGCTGTTCTCTCTCTTTTTGATAGATCATGACCAGGTCAGCGATCTCCTTTAGCAGTTTTCTTTCATCCCGGATCATCTCCCGGGCAAAATCGAGTAAAGTGATGGTGTCCCCTTCTTCATTCACCAGGGTTCTTTCCCAACTGGTAAAGGGAAACTTATCAATCATACTCAGAAAAGAAGTACGATTTTTAATGATGAGCTGCAGCACGCTTTCCACATCTGCCTCATCATCAGGATCCGATTCAAACGTATCGGTATAGTGCGCAACGGAGGTGAGTCTGAGGGTACTGTTTTCTGAAAATACTGACTCCATCACACGCCTGAAATAACTGTGCTGGGCGTGATTGATCAAACGAAGTTTATTGAAGATGGACATCCCTCCCTCCGGTGTAACCGCATATGGGACGCTTTCTATGACAACTTTGAGGGCTTCAGCCTCATCTGCGAGATAGGCAGCATCCTGAACGAAATTGTCCAGGGTCTGCTTTGTAACCTCTTGCTCTGACATCACTACGTCTTCAGTAATTAAATAGGCCAGTGGGATGAGGCTTCTGTGGCATCATTTTTCTTCTGCTGTTCGAGCATGTCCACAAGTGAAAGTCCGGTATTCCATTCCCGGTCCCGATCCCTGACTGAGTGAATATTATTCTCTTCCTGGAAATCCCAGAACTGTCCGAACTGGTTGTTTCTATACTCTTTAAGGTAATCGAGCCGCTCTTTCAGCTCTTCTTTTGGCACCAGAAGTTTCTCTTTGTCGTAGATCGCTTCTTCACGTGATTCATACACCAGATCATACTCCTGACTCATGACGATCGCCTCTTCCGGGCAAACTTCTTCGCAAAATCCACAGTAGATGCAGCGCAGCATATTGATTTCGAACATCTCCGGATACCTCTCCTTCGGATCCTCACTTTCGCTGGCCTGCATACTGATCGCCAGCGGAGGGCATGCACGTGCACACAACCCGCACGCAACACATCGCTCCTGATCATGATCCTTCACAAGAACGGGACGCCCCCTGAAAATTGCCGGTGGATCCCACTTCTCTTCCGGATAGTTCAGTGTGGACTTTGGTTTAAATATCAATTTGAAAGAGTACCAGAGACCTCTGAAAATTTCCGGCAGATAGATCTTCTCAAGAAAAGATAATTTTCTTTCATTCTTATAATCATCGGAAAGCGGGTTGGCGACCGGCTTATCAAACTGTAGTTGCATACTGCTGTAGAATATATAATTTGATGCGTAATAATTTAGCTAAAAATAACCCTTTGAAGGAACCAATTCAAAAGTTAATTGCAAATAGCGTTTATTTCTGTCGAAACACCATCGTGATAGGAACTCCTTCGAAACCGAAGTGTTCACGAATTTTGCCCTCGATAAATCTCCGATAGTTTGCAGGCAATTCCTGAGGGTTGTTCATAAAGAATTTAAATACGGGAGGGTTCGATTTAACCTGAACCGCATATTGAATTTTCAGCTGCCGGCCCCGTTTGACAGGCATCGGCCGCTCTTTCAGAATTGTTGAGATAAAGGTGGTAAGCTGATGGGTAGAAATTTTCTTCTGTCGCTCTTCAATAACCTTTTCGGCCATATCCAGTACTTTGTGGATCCTCTGTCCTGTAAGCGCAGAGATTGTTATTATCGGGACAAAATGCAACGTCGGCACCTTATTGTATATATAATCTTCAAACTCTTTTACAATGTGTGTGTCTTTATCAGGGACAATATCCCATTTGTTCAAAGCCACGATGATGCCTTTGTTAAAATTCACCGCTTCTCTGAGAATTCGCTTGTCCTGCACATCAAAACCCTGGGTTGCATCTAATATCAGCACGACAACATCGGCTTCCCTGATAGAGCGGTCAGTACGAACCGTACTGTAAAACTCTATATTCTCTTTCACTTTGGCCTTTTTCCGTAAACCGGCTGTATCTACCAGGATATAGGTTTTTCCTTTGTAGTCGAGCTTACTGTTGATCGCGTCGCGGGTCGTTCCCGGTATATCAGTAACAATACAGCGTTCATCATTCAGAAGGGCATTCGTAAGGCTGCTCTTTCCAACATTCGGCCTGCCGACAAAAGCGATTGCGGGATAGGACTCCTCTTCTTTTATCTGTTTCTTCTCTTCCGGGGAACTCTCCACAACATCATCCAGCAGTTCTCCTGTTCCTGTGCCGCTGATTGATGAGAGCGGATAGATCTTTTCAAAGCCAAGGGAGTAGAATTCGTAGGCCTGATTCTTTTTCTCCTCGTTATCACATTTGTTCACCACCAGAAAAACCGGTTTCTCCTGCCGGCGAAGGATTTTTGTGATCTCTTTATCGATAGAGGTGATGCCTGTTTCGGTATCCACTACAAATAGGATCGCATCCGACTCATCGATGGCCAGGTGTACCTGTTCACGAATTCCACGAGTGATAACATCGACCTCTCCGGGCAGATAGCCGCCGGTATCAATCACGTTAAACGTTTTACCATTCCAAAAACTCTCCCCATAGTGACGGTCCCGCGTAACCCCGTCTTCATCATGAACAATCGCTTTTCGACGACCTATTAATCTGTTAAACAGTGTGGATTTTCCGACATTAGGCCGTCCCACTATGGATACCGTCAAAGACATATGTTCTGTATTTAAAAAGTGAAATTAATTCGGGATTCAGATGAGTTGTGACACAACCCTGGAAATATTGTATATTTCTATTCAATCCATCAGACAATAAGTTAACGAATTTCCAAGAAAGCTTATGCTAGAAACGCTTCATAATTATTTTGGATTTGCCGGCTCCCTGCTGGTAGCTCTGTTTGTTTTCTTATTTTTTATATTTTGGATTGCCGGAGTTGCCGGAATTTGTTCGAAAGAGCGCCCCCCTGGCCGTCAGCTTATCTTTCTTTCACTTGCGATATTTATACCCCCCTACCCAGTTGCCTGGCTTCTCGCAGATATGGTGAAACAGAAGCGCCAGCTAAAAAAGCTTTAAACCTCTGCTGATTTTTGCGTTTTATTGTTCCAACTGACGCTGATCCGCAGAACTCACGGCATCAGGGTTGTTCTCGCTCTCTTCCACCAACAGCCAGGGTTCGAGCATCGTTTTTGGGATCTCTTCCAGGAAACGGGATGGCTGGGAGAAGAAGTCACCAAAGCGGCTTTGGAACAGGGCAGGATACGTCAGGTAGAGATACTCTTTTGCCCGGGTTACTGCCACATAGAAAAGCCGTATCTCTTCATCCAGCTGGTCGGGACTGTCCAGAGCATAAAGGGAGGGCAGGATTCCGTCCAGACATTGCATAAGGAACACCGCTTTCCACTCCAGTCCTTTAGCCGAATGGATCGTGCTTAAAATCAGAGGGGCCTCTTCCTTCTTTCCCGGTTCGGTATCTATAGCGGTGGCTTCAATCGGATCGAGTGCCACCTCTTCTACCAGAGCCTCCACCGATCTGTAAGATCCGGAAATATCCACAAAGGTTTCCAGGTCCTTCATTCTTTTGGGATAGTCGTCATATCTTTTCTTACAGAAAGTTTCGTAATACGTGACCACGGCCTGCAACTGTTCGGTTACGGAGTCACTTTTTTCGTGAAGTTCCTGGAATAGCAGGGCCAGTGCTTTTAACTGTTTCAGATAAGACTTGCCTGCTGCCGGAGCCTGGTGCATCGAGTAGGGATTCTTTTGCTGC
>Ga0209487_1004562_pt1 | contig 10584 bp, 9 predicted proteins | sample Poulit2012_FD_187524 | JGI IMG/M metagenome (GOLD analysis project Ga0209487, IMG submission 187524) | Agricultural soil microbial communities from Georgia to study Nitrogen management - Poultry litter 2012 (SPAdes) (version 2) | ecosystem: Environmental > Terrestrial > Soil > Agricultural land... | reverse complement strand
GGATAATCAAGACATACCCTTAGGTATTGCTTATGTTGCCAATACGAATGAACTTGCCAAAGAAGATACTGGCCTTTTAAATGGGGAAGCGGACGGTATGCCGGCAAATATTACATATCAGGTACATCAGCGTGCGCTTGAACAATCGAATGTCGATGCTATGCAAATGATGACACAAATGAACGAATCTTACCGAATGTTTGAAACAAACCAAAAGGTTTTAAAGGCTTATGATGAAAGTATGGGGAAAGCCGTCAGTGAAATTGGTAGGATAACTTAACTAGCATTCGACCAACCTCATAATGGTAGATTGTTATATACAGATTTTTCCTTAAAAAATGGTTTTGTTTAGGAGGGTGAAGATGTCCCGAGCTATGATTCAGGCTGCTGTGACAATGAACCAGTTGCAACAAAAGTTGGACGTGATTGGTAATAATATGGCGAATAGTCAAACGACTGGGTATAAAAGTCGTCAAGCTGAGTTTTCGTCTTTGTTGAGTCAGCAAATTAATAATATGTCTCGTGATGGTGGGGCTAATCGACTTACCCCGGATGGTGTTCGTGTTGGTTCGGGTGCTCGTTTAGGTCAGGTGAAAAATAATTTGGAAATGGGCTCGATTAAGGAAACGGATCGGGCGTTAGATGTTGCTTTAAATCAGAAAAACCATTTGTTTCAAATTGAGGTAACTGAAAATGGTGTGACTGATCGTCTTTATACGCGTGATGGTTCGTTTTATTTACAACCCCTTGATAACAGTGATAATGTGATGCTTGTGACCAGTGAGGGGCATCCTGTCATTGGTGATAATGGGGCGATTGTGCTTCAGGATGATTTTGATGATATTATGATTCAGTCAGATGGTTCAATCCAGGTGACAAGGGGAGGCCAAACGGGTACGGAAGGTAGGCTTTCTGTTGTTGAAGCAGTTTATCCAGAGTTGCTTGAGGCAGCGGGGGAGAATGCTTTTCGTTTGACTAATCTTGCTGAGTTAGGGTATACACTGGATAATGTTATTAATGATGTAGATGGGCTTAACATAGTTAAAAGTGGTGCACTTGAGCATTCAAATGTGGATTTATCTAAAGAAATGACGGATATGCTGGCGACACAGCGTTCTTATCAATTTAATGCGAGAACCATTTCAATGGGTGACCAGATGTTGGGCTTAATTAATCAGCTAAGGTAAGCAAGCTTGTTAATAATATTTCCTAAATGTTTGAATATATATTAGTAGTTAGATTTATAGGGAGTTAGGAGAACCGAGCCATGTCAACTAAACAATTGGAAAAACCCGTCAAAAAAAAGTCAGAGAAAGATGCGGAAAAGCAAAAAAGGTCTTTACCAAAAGATAAGAAAAATAAAGAAGAAGCTGAAACGAGAAAGCAACAGAAGAAAAAGCAAAAACAAGAGAAGAAAAAGAATAAAAAGCCTCGTCGCCGTGTTTTTCCTATTTGGTTAAGGATTATCGTCGTACTTTTATTGGCTGTAGGTGCTTTGACGCTTGGTTTGATGATTGGTTATGGAGTTCTTGGTGATGGGAAGGCACTCGACGCCTTAAAAACAGAAACATGGCAACATGTCATTGATATTGTAACGAAAGAAAAGTAGTTTGATAGATTAGGCTTGTGGTGGATAGTAGCAAGCCTATTTTTTGTTGTTTAGCGTACTTTAACATTAAAGCTCCTATGGTTGTGGCTAACTTTATACTGAAGTTAGCCATGTTTTTTTATTGATCGCGCAAATGACGGACAACTTTTCGTGTAAAGTCGAAAATGTGTCCTTCATCGCGCGTCGTTCTGTACAAAAGGCGTACCGAACCGAAAGTTATTTGCAAGTGGCGATAAGTTGTTGCTAGATCCTTTACCTTGGTATAACATAAAATATATTAGGTAGATGATATATGAACTAAGCGTAGATTAAAGGAGAGTAAATGATGGATACACAAGAGATTAAAGATATTATTCCACATCGGTACCCATTTCTTTTGGTAGATAAGGTATTGGAAGTGGAAGAGGAGAAGCGTGTTGTTGGGTTGAAAAACGTGACGGCGAATGAGCCATTTTTTCAAGGTCATTTTCCAGACTATCCTGTGATGCCGGGCGTTCTTATTGTTGAAGCTTTAGCTCAGGTGGGAGCAATTGCGGTTCTGGGCATGGAGAAAAATAAAGGTAAGATTGGATTTCTCGTTGGAATAGATAAATGTCGATTTAAGCGGCAAGTGAAACCTGGTGACCAGTTGAAATTAGAAGTTGAAATTACGCGGATTAAAGGGCCAATTGGAAAAGGAAAAGGTGTCGCCACAGTTGATGGTGAAGTGGCGTGTGAAGCTGAGATTATGTTTGCAATTCAGTAACTTCGTGTATGAGAAGCTTTCTTAAGTGAAAAAGACTTAAGAAAGCTTTTTTCATCTTTAATTCTTGTTCGCATACACATATATAGGCACGGACTTTTAACTATTAGGCTGGTGACGTTGGATATGTGCCCTTTGCCGAGGGTCATTATATTGAAAATATTGGCGATGAGACCGTCTGGTTTTTGGAGATTTTTAAAAGTGACCGTTATAATGATGTATCGCTTGAGCAATGGATGGCTTTGACACCGAAAGAGCTGGTTGGTAGTAATTTAAATATGAATCCAGATATTCTTCAAACGTTGCATAAAAAGGAAACACCAGTGGTAAGCAATAAGGAATGAATCGGTAAACTTTTAAAAAGAAACTTAGATTAAAGAGGCCCCCTCATATTTGGGTTGTTTTTTTTGTTAAATTTAATGTAAGGTCTTAGAGATACTGGACTGGAAGTGCATTTTTTAATTGTAAAAAAGAATAAGAATAATAGTATGTCTCTGGAAAAGTCGGGGAAGCTAACACATGCATAAGAAAAATAAGGAGGGTAAATACCATGAAGAAAAAGTTCCTGTATAAAGTAGGGGCATCGTTGTTAGCATTATCCCTGGTGACTGCGTGCGGTACGACGAACGACAACAATGATAATAATGCACCTGAGGCACCATTGAATCAAGATGAAGATCAGAATAACAATAATGATCTTAACAATGATAATAATCAAGACGATGACAATGATCTGAATGAGGATCTAAACGATGATTTAAATGAAAATGATCGTGACAATAATGATGATCTCAATGACGATGACCGTAACAATAATGGCGATGACATGAACGGTAATAATAAAAACGATGAGGACAGAAGATAAATCCTCCTCTACATCCTAAGTTGAAAATATCCTTTCATGGAGAACTGGATATTTTCAACTTTTTTGTTTTGGCTAATCAGGCGCTTTCGCTTTTGATCGTCTAGCTTAAGCACCCAGCCCTTCGAGGTCTTAAGCATTAAACCTACGTGGCAAAAAGCGCCACTGCGGTTTTCTGCTTAAGCTTGTCAGGGCTAAGCGGGTGCTTTCGCTTTTGATCGTCTAGCTTAAGCACCCAGCCCTTCGAGGTCTTAAGCATTAAACCTACGTGGCAAAGCGCCACTGCGGTTTTCTGCTTAAGCTTGTCAGGGCTAAGCGGGGTGCCCCGCGCTTTTGTTATGCGTTTAGATCGATTTTATTCCCTAGTGAGGGATGTGGTGCGGGTGAGCTTGTTTCTAGCATTTCTAGAAGTTGATCGCCTTGTTGGTTTAGTAAGTCTTTAACATTTGACATGACTTTCATACTAGCATCTGCTTTGACTTGTGTTTGAGCTTTTGCGATTGATAAAGCGGCTATATCTATTTTCGATTCCCCCTTTAAGCTTAGTGTATCATAAAACCGATAGCCTCAACATAGTTTGGAAAAGGTTTGTATAGTTTTAAAATAATAAAGAATAACTAGTACTTTCTGACTACTTTTAGTATAATAAATATAAGTTAAGTTGGTGCATATACTTAGGGGGATGGATGGGGTGCAAAAAAAGAATAACTTTCTCATTACGAGGAAAACAAAAGCCATTGTCGCTAAAGATTCTGCTTACTATCGGTCAGCTATTTTAGAAAGTAATGGAGAACATGACTCCATACATAGTGCTGAAAAAATTTTAGATTACAGCTGTTTATTATCTGGGGCAACGTTGTCGGGCAGGAGAGCTGCTGTAAAAAAAGCTTTTAATATCAATAATAAGATTCCTGTTCCTGTTAATCCGGGGCAAGCTATTTATATGATGCCGACTTGCTCCACTAAAAGTAAAGATTGCGTCTGGTTGTCCTATTATCATATCGATTTTTATAAGGGCCGGGGTAATACAACATATATTACCTTTATGGATGGGTCTGGTTTATTTGTAAATGCCTCAGAAAATTCAATTGATATGCAACATAAACGTACGAGTCAAATTATCGCTAGACAAAATCGGATAGTATTATTTTCTCGCAATTATAGAGATCCATTTAACAATAGACCATTTTAACATGAAGCAAGTTACTATTATATATGTAGCTTTAGATTTTCATTGGAAATAGATTTATCAGGGAAACAGTTTTTGGCTTGTAAGGGGAAGGGTCATTATGTATAATAATTAAGTGCGTGTAAGTTATTGTGAGTATTGACTGAACGGTCAGTCACAGACTTTACCACTACATGACCAGTCAGTCACTACATCATATCGTCAATATTATGAAATAGGTGTGGTTAAATGAATGAAAAAAAATTAAAGATAATGGATATTGGTTTAACCCTTTTTTCAGAAAAAGGCTACCATTCCACCTCCATTCAAGAAATCGCTACGGAAGCTGGGATTTCTAAAGGAGCCTTTTACTTATATTATCAATCAAAAGAAGACTTTATGGCTTCATCCATTGATTATATCTATTTGAAAATTATGAATAGATTGGATCAAATAAGTAATGAAGAGCTTCTGCCGAGAGAAAAGTTAGCCCAACAAATCAATATTCTGCTTGGTTATATTGAAAGCTATAAGGGTTTTATCTTAAGGTTTTTTACAGAAAGCATTTCAATTGGTGACCGAATGGATTCTCTGATAGAAAAAATGAATACACAACGCATACAATGGATGAAAAAGATAATTGAAGACATCTATGGAGATCAAGCAAATAATTTATTAATCGATATTATGATTCAATTTGAAGGTGTTCTAAATGCCTATTTTAAATGGATAGTTATGTATAACATAAAAATAGATTCAGAGAAAACAAGTAAGTTTATTACCCGACGGCTTGATGACATTGTTAACGGGATGATAAGCCAAAGGGAAACTCCACTCATAACTAAAGATCATATTACTTCATTATTAAATTATAAAAAACAAGATTTCAAAGATGTGATGCAAACTTTATATGAAAAGATTACATCTTTACCAATAAAAAATGAAAAAAAGAATCAATTATATGAGGTGGTCGCCACATTAAAAAAGGAAAAGAATCAAACAGAAGCAAACCCCATTTTATTACAGGGACTATTAGCACATTTTGCACCTTACCCAGTGCTACATGATGAGTGTGAACAATTGGCAGAGTTATGGGGGATTGAGTTATTACAAAACAGTTGAAACAAATCAGCGTTAAGTACGTATAAAGTAGAACGATAGATTAAATGGGACGAAGGAGTTAATTAAATGAAAATGAGAAAAATTTTACTGAGTTTGACTGCTATCCTGCTGATAGCTATGCTGGCCGCATGTAATGACGATGAAGAAGAATCGGGGGAAAAAGAGGAAGAGACAGTTACACCTGTGGAAGTAGCTGATATTACAAAAGGTGATCTGGTCGTTGATAAGTCATTTTATGGAAGAGCAGAACCAAATAAAACAACACCGATTATGGTTCAAATGCCTGGTGAAATTGATTCCTTGGAAGTTGAAGAAGGCGATAATGTAAAAGAAGACGATCTTATTGCTAAATTAAAGACACAAGCTGGAGTTCAAAATATCCGTGCTTCAAAAGACGGTACAATTGTAAATCTAGATGCTAGTGAAGGAGATATGGTCACCGATGAAGATCCACTGGCTATTATTGCAGACCTTGACACAATGAAAGTGAGTTTCGATGTTTCAAGTTCAGAGCACAGTTTATTTTCCAAAGAAGATAAACGTAAAATCTTTTTAGAAGATGAAGAATATGAAGCGGAAATTACCAAGGTTGGCTCCATGCCTGGCGAGACAGGATTATTTTCTATCCAAGCCAAAGTTGATAGTGAAGATGCAGATATCTTGTCTGGAACCGTTCTGAAAATCGAAGTGCCGACCAAACGCGTCAAGGATAGTCTGATTGTACCAACAGAAGCAATTGCTGAAGAAGATGGTGAAACGTATATATATATAGTGAATGACGATAAAGTAACTAAAACGGAAGTGACTATTAAAGAATCTCAAACAGATAAGACAGCAATTGAAGCAGATGCAAAAAAAGATGATCAAGTGGTCATAAAAGGTCAATTGACTCTGTCGGACGGTAGTCAGGTTAACGTAGTGGAAGCGGGGGAATAAATCTTGAAGTTAGTCAATACATCGGTCAAAAGACCTGTTGGTGTTATTATGATTGTCATTGCAATTATCGCACTTGGAATTGTATCGTTTCGTAATCTAGTTGTCGATATTTTTCCGGAAATTGATTTACCTGTTGCAGTTGTAGCGACATCATATGGTGACGCCGCACCACAAGAAGTAGAAAATTTAATCAGTAAACCTATTGAGTCTTCTGTAAGTTCGGTGGAAGGTATTCAAACGGTTCAATCTCAGTCGCAATCAGGCTCCTCCTTAGTATTAATGATGTTTAATAATGGGACGGATCTTGACCAAGCCTTACTGGACGTACGGGAAAACGTAGACCAAGTGAAGGGTTTTTTGCCAGATGACGCTGGTGACCCAAATATTATGCGTTTTAGCCCAGACCAACTCCCCGTCATGTGGGTTGGCTTAACGGGTGAGGATGCTGAACAGCTAACAAACGTAGCGGAAGATGAAATTGTTCCCTATTTTGAGCGGCAAGAAGGGGTAGCTTCTGTTAGCGTTGAGGGTGGTAAAGAACGAGAAATTCAAATTGTTTTAGACGAGGCAAAACTACAGCAATATGGGCTTAATTCACAAGCAATTATGCAAGCTGTCAGTAATCAAAATAGTTCAGCCTCTGTCGGGACAGTTGATAAGGGAGATAAAGATCTGCAACTCCGAGTATCGGGTGAATATGAGTCTGTCGACGATATAAAGAACACTGTACTCATGACCGAAGAAGGGGCGACTCTCCATGTTGATGATGTTGCTGCAGTAAAAGATACATTTAAAAATTCAGATTCAGAGACATTAGTGAATGGCGAACCATCTATTGTTTTATCTATCATGAAAAAAACTGATAATAATACAGTAGAAGTTGCTGATAATATTCGTGCTGCGATTGACGACCTTGAAGGTGATTTAGTAGATGGGGCACATTTAGATGTAGTCATTGACACGTCAGAATTTGTTCAAATGTCCATCGACTCAGTCATTAGTAATATTCTGATTGGGGGAGTCATCTCCGTCTTTATTTTACTCTTGTTTTTAAAGAGCGTCAGGGCAACACTTGTTATTGGACTATCAATCCCAATTGCGATTATCTCAACTTTTTCCTTAATGTATTTTACTGGAGAAACGCTGAACATTCTAACTCTCGGTGGATTAGCACTTGGACTCGGAATGATGGTCGATAGCTCCATTGTTATTTTGGAAAATATATTCTCCTATCGCCAAAGAGGCTATAGCTTATTTGAATCAGCGACTAAAGGAGCATCTGAACTTGCACCTGCCGTTATAGCGTCAACCACGACAACATTAGTTGTATTTTTACCAATTGTGTTCACACAAGGAATTGCGTCAGATTTATTTACACCACTTGCTTTAACGGTGTCATTTTCACTAATAGCTTCTCTTGTTGTAGCCATTACACTTGTTCCAATGCTTTCTTCAAAATTACTTGCAAATGCCATGGAAGATCATGGACGTCGTTACTGGTTTAATCGTGTGTTAGATCGTGTTAACAATGGTTACAGCCGTGTGCTGAAAGGTGTATTAAAATTCCGTAAGACGACCGTGTTTGGAACATTGGTTCTTATTATTTTAAGTCTAGGGCTGATTCCATTTATCGGAGCGGAATTCATTCCAGAATCTGATCAAGGCCAGGTGGGCATAACGATTGAAACGGAACCTGGTACATCATATGCTTATACGGAAGATATTGTAGACCAAGTTAATGAAAAGCTTATACCTTATGAAGATCAAATGGAAACCAACTTTGTGAGCATCGGTGGCGACGATATGGGTATGATGGGAGGAGGAGCAGCTTCATATACAATGCAGCTCATCCCAGCATCTGAAAGAGAGCAGTCAACCAATGATATCGTGCAAGCCATTGATGAAGATTTGAAAGATATTCCAGGCGCGGAAATAAAAGTTAACGCGATGGACACTGAGGTCAGTTTAGGTGATCCAATTCAAATTCAATTAAGCGGACCCGAACATGACGTATTACGCGAATTAGCAAGTGACGTTGTCGATGAAATTTCCCGCGTTGATGGGGTATACAATCCCGAGTCGTCAGCAGGAGATGGCACGCCACAACTTGATATTGTCATTGATAAAGATAAAGCTGCAACATACGGATTAACTCAGGATCAAATCTTAGGGCAAATTCAACTGCAGTTTACAGGTCAGGTCATTTCTCAGTACCGTGAAGAAGGCCGAGAAATGGATATTTCTATGGTTTATCCTGAAGATGAACGGAGCACCATTAGTGATTTGCAAGATATGAAAGTTCAAACACCGACAGGATCTACGCTTGCTCTTGAAGAAGTAGCTGACTTGAAGGAAATGCAAGGTCCCGTTGCATTATCGCGTCAAAACCAACAGCCACAGTTGAACGTCACAAGTGAAGTTATGGATCGTGACTTAGGAAGTGTTATGAACGATATAGAAGATACACTAGCATCAATGGATTTACCTGAAGGATATGCTTATGATTTTGGTGGGCAAGCAGAAGATATGGCAGAATCGTTTACAGACTTAACCATCGCCCTCATCTTCTCAATTTTCTTAGTTTATGCTGTGATGGCTGTACAATTTGAGAATTTCTTATACCCATTCATTATCATGTTCTCATTGCCAGCAACAGTTATTGGTGTTCTATTAGGCCTATTTGTCATGGGTATACCGCTCAGTATTCCAGGCTTCATCGGGATCATTATGCTGGCGGGAATTGTCGTCAATAACTCTATTGTGCTCGTCGACTATATTAATATCTTGAGAAGACGTGGCATGGAACGATACGAAGCTATAATTGAAGCGGGTCGAAGTAGGTTAAGACCAATTTTAATGACGACTTTAACAACGATCTTAGCCATGGTACCGTTAGGCCTAGCGCTCGGTGAAGGTGCAGAAATGCAACAACCATTAGCCGTCACCATTATTTTCGGATTAACCGTATCAAGTATTTTCACCCTATTGTTAATTCCGGTTGTTTATACATTATTTGACGACTTTACAGGGAAATTTACAAGAAAGAAAAGGAAGAAGAAAAAGACAAAAGCTTAAACATCAAACCGTCACCAAGATGATTGAGCCCCAGTTAGTGGACTATTAAAAGTTACTGACTGGGGCTTTTATGTATTTGATTGTGCGGGATGGGCTAGTGTTAATCTATTGGACATGTTTTAAGTTAGTTTCGTGTTTAATGTCCAATAGGAGCGTTCAATTGGACATGGCTTCAGCAATTCCCGCCTTTCATGTCCAATAGTACAGTTCAATTGGATTGGAGCAATTATAAATCTTAATATCATGCTCTAAGCCCTCCCATTTTCAATCATTGTATTTGTGAATGAGCGTACAATAGTGGTATATTTACAAATGAAGAATGAATTTAAATGTTACATTCGTGTATTATATGAAATGAATGCTAAAGTGAAAGGACGAAAATAAATGACAAAACAACAAGTTGGCGTCATCGGACTTGCAGTAATGGGAAAAAACTTAGCCTTTAACATTGAATCACGTGGTTACACCGTTTCGGTCTATAACCGCTCTTCTGAGAAAACAGAGCAAATGCTTAAAGAATCAGATGATAAAAATATAGTGGCAACGTACAGTATTGAGGAGTTTGTGAATTCACTTGAAAAACCGCGAAAAATCCTCCTCATGGTTCAAGCGGGGCCAGCGACTGATGGGGTAATTAAATCGCTCCTTCCACACTTAGATAAAGATGATATTTTAATTGATGGAGGCAATACCAACTTCAGAGATACTCAGCGTCGTAGTGAGGAACTCGAAGCAAAAGGAATTAATTTTATCGGTACAGGTGTTTCCGGTGGGGAAGAAGGTGCGTTAACAGGACCTTCGATGATGCCTGGTGGACCGAAAGAGGCACATGAATTGGTGCGACCGATGCTTGAGGCAATCTCTGCAAAAGTTGATGGTGAGCCGTGTACCACTTATATTGGACCAGACGGAGCAGGACATTACGTGAAAATGGTTCATAACGGTATTGAATACGGTGATATGCAGCTTATTTCTGAAGCCTATTTTATTTTAAAACATGTGCTAGGGCTAGACGCGAATGAACTTCATGAAGTCTTCAAAGAATGGAATGAAGGTGAACTTGATAGCTA
>Ga0209487_1004561_pt1 | contig 10585 bp, 6 predicted proteins | sample Poulit2012_FD_187524 | JGI IMG/M metagenome (GOLD analysis project Ga0209487, IMG submission 187524) | Agricultural soil microbial communities from Georgia to study Nitrogen management - Poultry litter 2012 (SPAdes) (version 2) | ecosystem: Environmental > Terrestrial > Soil > Agricultural land... | reverse complement strand
CACCCGATTGAATCCACTCTGCAATTTCCCTGCACCAATAAAAGGAATTTCCTTGGTTGCCCATTTGAGTGGCAACTTTATGCTTCTCCGCCAATTTAGTAAGCAGTCTCGATTCATAAACCGAGTGTGTCAATGGCTTTTGTGTATAGGAATGTTTACCGAGTGTAATGCCATGCGCCGTAACACCCGCATGCGTATGATCAGGAGTTGCAACCATAATCGCATCAATGGAATCTTCCATTTCATCAAACATCACCCGCCAATCTTTATACCGTTTGGCCTTTGGATAATCATTAAATGTCCTAGCTGCGTATTTCCAGTCAACGTCACACAATGCCACAATATTTTCCGTTTTCATATTTGCTAAGTTCCGCCTTCCCATTCCGCCCACGCCTACACCAGCGATATTGAGCCTATCACTCGGAGCGACATGTCCCAAACTCTTACCCAGTACGTGACTCTGTACAATACTGAAACCGGCTAATGCGCCAGCACTTTTAATAAATTTGCGTCTTGATTGATTATTAGTCATAATTACAAAGGTTTTTCTATTTTTATCAATTGAAATGATGAGGGCACATGAAAGTCCGGTGTAGAAGTATCTGGATTAATCCAACTAATCCACTGTACAGTTTTTTCTCCTATATCTTTTTCACTAAATTCGGCGCGGTACAATCCCATCCATAATTTTAATTCCTTGGAAGTCTCATTCTTTGAAATATGGGATAAAAATGATATTGGGATCCGGCCTTCTACGATATAACCTTTCTCTGTTAAATGACCTGCCACCTCCAAGTTAGAAAGGTTCCAGGTATCGTCAAATTGACGATAATACGATGCTTGGTAATCCAATACATCTCCATATGGCCCAATTTCAATACAATAATAGTCATTTAACGTAGTGTCTCCAGCAAAAAATATTTCTACACGATCTCCTAGCGCTACATCGGTCTCCTTTATAAAAGGCGCAGATACAACCTGACTATCAATTATGTCAAAGTAAAAATAAAGCCAAGTAGAATCGCGTATTGCATTAAACTTAGTTGAACCAAAAGACGTTGTATCCCATGGGGATATAAAATCACGTACTTGAAATAAAGAAGTATGTGTTTCCCAATCTTGAAGCTGGCCATCTATAACGATATCAGCATGAGCGGTGTATGGCAAAACCAATATCTTTTGGTTATTATTAGAACAGGATAAGGTTAATACTATCAGTCCGATTTTCACCATATATTTTACTGCAGCCTGCATAATATTACTCTTTTATGCGATAGTTTTTAAGGCCTTCTCCATATTCTTCTAAAAAGGTAAGATCCGAATAGTTGTTTATATATGCGCTATCGATATACACACCAAAAGTTGTTATGTGTTTAATGCCACGCTTTCCATATACATCAATATCATCTAAAAAAACCTCTTTATTCCAAGGCAACTTTACTGCAGGTTTTTTCCAGTTACTAAATAAAGAAACATCTAACCAATATTCTAACACCTGAGCCGTTTCTACAGGAAAAACTGCGAGGTTATCATCTAATAAACGCAAATAGTCACCGTGTGTAATTTCAAACTCTTCACGAAAAGCACTGGTGTCTTTCAACGACGCGGTGAAACTGCGATGAAAGGGAGCAAACTCTAAAAAGATCCCCTCTTCGGGCTTCACTTTTGTAGGTGCTTCAATTGTAGTATGATATGCAAGATGAGCTAAAGTCGCATTGGGATCAATTTCCTCACGCAGAGATTTGATAATGTTATTCGCAACTATTAAGGATAAGTCGCTGTCTGAATATTCATTACACTCAGGGCATTTACACATTGGCACTCCATCATCTATCCAGTAGAAATATCGACCAGTGGTTGATGGTAAAAGTTTAGAGTACTTTACCGCATTGTCACGGACAATCTGTAATGCTTTTTGGGAATGTGTGCAAAGGTTATATTCTCTTACCCGTTTCCCATGTTCATCCATTCTAAACATGGTAGAGTCTTCGTCAAATAGCTTCCGAGGCAAAAGATCGCCCATAGCATGAAGCTCATGTTCAACTTCAATACCATATTTCTTACATTCATCAAGGAAATGCTGTCCACTTTCAGATTGAATAAACTTCACGACTTGCTCCGGCGTAATATGAGTAGCAATCGTTGTGATTCCCGACTCTTTTGCCAATTTGGGCCAATCAACTGTACTTAGGTCGTCAACATCTAAAATGATTCCACGTGTTTGAAAAACAGAAGAATCTTTTTCTTCAGATATGCTGCAACCAACTGCAAAGAGAGCTATAAAAAAGAATATGAATTTTAAAAAAGGAACTTGTGTTATATTATTAGAATTAATCATGATTTTTAGTGTTTAGCAATATATTTATTTAGAAATTCACCATATTCGTTAATGAAGCTCAAATCTTTGTGATTAGCAACATATTCCGCATCAATGTAAGCTGCAAATGTTCTGATATGTTTGATCCCTTTTTGGGTGTAAGTTTCAATATCAGCTTTACATACATCAGGGCGCCAAGGCAGCTGGACGGCTGGTTTCTCCCAGCCGCTAAAAAGAGAAACATCTAACCAATATTCCAGAATGTGTGCTGTTTCGACTGGGAATACTTTAAGGTTTTCATCAAGATGATCCATGTATTCTCCATGGGTTAAGGGCATATTCTCTCTTCTGGCCTCTCGGTCGGAGAGGGGTTTATCCCATCTTCTTTGAAACGGAGCAAACTCAAGAAAAATACCTGGTTCTGGCTTTATCACGGTTGGGGCGGGAATCGTATCGGTATATGCCAAATGCGATAATGTGTAACTGCTATCAATCGTTTTAATAGATTTTATAATTTCATTTTCTATCAACAAAGACTGATCTGAAAAACTCAAATCCTTACATTTTGAACAATAGCATTTTTTACCTCCATCATCTAACCAATAAAAGTACCGACCAGTAGTAGACTTCTGCCGAAGTGTTCGTTGCCTAGCATTTTCTGAAATTATACTTAGTCCATCAACAGACGACGCACAGCAGTTGTAATCGTTTATACGATTGCCTTCTTCGTCCATCCTAAACATGGTAGGATCTTTTTCAAATAAAGTTCTTGGTAATATTTCAGCCATAGCGTGCTGTTCAAATTCAACGTCAATATTAAATGATTTACAGCTTTTCATTATATTATGAAAGGTCTCGGATTCCATCAGTGAGTCATTAACGTAAAAACTAATGTTGTTTAGGCCTGCTTGAAAAGCCAAGTATGGCCAATCTAATGTGGCAACATCGTTCCATGCAAGAGTCACTGCCCGAGTTTGAATCAGCTTTTCGCTGGTATTATTATCACCCCCTTTATTTGTATCAGGATTTGGCAAGTTATTACTAGAAACACTACAAGATGAATATAACTGACTTGTTTGCGTTAAAAGAATACTTGCTAATAAGGATGATTTTAAAAATTCTCTTCTATTTTTCATTATTTCAATTAATTGAATTAAGCCATAACCTTAATGCTATTACTCTATTCTGGTTTTGTTTCATATTTTGGTTTTTGTCCAATTATGATATGAGAAAAAGTAATGCTTATCAGCTCTGTTTTAGAAAACAGGGTAATTGTACTAGACATTACTACTGATTTCCACCTAACTTAAAATTTCATTATCGACATGATCTGCCGCTTCCACAGTGAAACGCACGAACCTTCTGTTTGAGCAAGAACACCATGGATCAAACAAGAGATCATGAAAAAGTCAAACGACCACTTTATAATCATATTACGGTATTCATATCTTTTGAAGCGTTCAGACTCGATAGTTTTTTAACTCTTGACCATATTCGTAAATAAAGCCAATGTCTTTATACATTTTCATATAGTCTTGATCAACGTATATGACATAGGACACAATATCGCGAATCCCTCTTTTGGCGTAAGAAGCAATATCTGAAAGGAATATTTCTTTTTTCCAAGGAAGCTTTACTGCCGGCTGTGTCCAGCTGCTAAACATGGAAACATCCAGCCAGTATTCCAATATTTCTGCAGTTTCTGCAGGAAAAAGTTTTAGGTTCTCATCCAGGTGATGCAAATATTCTATATTAATAATATCTTTCCCTGCTTTTTTGGCATTTGGATCAGAAATCGGATAGTCCCAAGTCCGTTCAAAGGGGGCATATTGTAAAAAGATCCCCTCTTCAGGCTTGATCTTTGACGGGGCAGGGATGGTATCATAATAAGCCAAGTGAGCCAATGTGTTACTGCTATTATCTTCCCTAAGTTTACGAATGATGGCATTTTCAACGATGAGGAGCTGATCGCTCGCTGATAGCTCTTTGTCTGCTGGACAATTACACATTTTTCCGTCATCATGCTGCCAAAAGAAATATCGACCAGTGGTAGAGGGGTAGTCTTTTGCATTTTTCAATGCATTAGTCGCGATAATATCCAAAGCTTTCGCAGAGCTAGGACAACAATTGAAATCTGGTGTCCTTTTCCCATTTTCATCCATCCTGAACATGCTTGGATCTTCCTCGAACAATTTCCGCGGTAAAAGCGAACTCAAGGCATGCTGGTGATTTTCCACCTGTATATCATATTTACGACAGTCTGCTAAAAACTTCTTCCAAGGGTCTGAGCCAGAAACGGTTCCCGAAACAGTGACCGCCAACAAGTTCACTCCGGCCTCATGGGCAAGTGTAGGCCAATCGAGCATTTTTTGCGAGTCCCATCCTATATTCAGTCCCCGAACTTTAAAATATGGACTATCTTCGGCTTCTTTTTTTTGATTTGTTGTCTGCCCACAGGATGCCAAAGCCCCCGTCTGCGACAAAAAGAAGGCAGAAGCGGAAATAGCTGAATGTTTTAAAAAGTCACGTCTATTTCTCATAATGTATCTTTTAATTGTTTAGTTTAATTTTCCTAATCGTATCTTCACCACCCTGGATTTTGTTCCAATTCAGGATTCTTGTCTATTTCTGATTGTGGGATAGGAAAAAGGTAATGTTTAGTTTTGTCGAACACCCTGTGCTGAAATACTGGGTAAGAAAACTTTCCACTGGCGTCTTCTTTAACATAATGAACCGGTCCATTGTCTATGATTTCTGACAATTTCCATCTACGTAGATCCCAGAAACGATGATCTTCAAAAGCCATTTCCACTTTTCTCTCATGTTGGATTCTTTTGCGCATTTCTTCTTGGGAAAGACCTGCCGGAAGGTCAGGCATACCCGCCCGATCCCGGATGATGTTTACCTGCGTGTATACTTCCTGATCTGGAGCTGCCAACACTTCGTTTTGGGCTTCTGCATAATTGAGATATAGTTCTCCAAGCCGGAAGATGGAATAACGCCGTAGTGCATGTCCTGATCCGGCAAACAGGTTATGAGACTCCAAAGTCCCTTTCCGGCACCAGTAATTTGTCCTTAAAATACCTCCAATGTTGACATCGTCAGCCCCACCGGGTTTGATATCAATGGTCCTGCCTTGCCAAGTAGCTCCTGGGTAAATGATGCTTTGATAAAAGCGGGGATCTCTGTCTACATAGGGATGAGCTGGGTCATACCCCGACGCTGGATTAATAATCTGTTCACCAGAAGGATCGTATCCAAGTATGGGCATTTGCCCGTTGATCATTTCATAAGCATCCACCATTTCTTGGATGGGGCCTTGCACATTAAAGGCTCCACTTGATAATGGCATCATATAAACATCCCACCAATAACTCTGATTATCGCCGGCATTCTGTTTTGACCAAATGACTTCTGGATTATTCAGTTCCAAAAAAACTCTTTCATATCCCTTCAAACCATTCACTGTTCCCCTGGATAGCGAGTAACCTGCATTAATGGCGTAATCTAGCGCATCCTTAGTTGCGTCGACAGCGTCCTGCCAACGTGCTACGTCATGAGACGGATTCCATAATGGGCTGGCATAATATAAAGTAACACGAGATAATAGCGCCTTGCAAGCTGTTGCCGTTATTCTGCCATATAAGCCACCATCGTATCTTGCGGAGAGATTCTGAAGGGCCAAATTAATGTCGCTCTTTATGAAATTTACCATTTCTTCTGCAGAGCTTCGTTTAGGAAGAGCTTCATTACCATAAGGATCTACTGCGTGATCCAGTATGGGCACCCCACCCCACATTTTGAACAGTTGGAAGTAATACATTGCACGTAAGCCATAAGCTTCACCTTTTAGTCTTTTCTTTCTTTCAGAAGCTACACCTCCACCGGTTACTTCTTCCGGTATCATATCATAATTATTCAAGAATGTATTAATCCGTCTAATGGCTGAATAATAATCTTCCCATAAATGTTGCATAGGAAACGACACGGGATTCCAGTTACCAGTATTAAAGTCGAATGGTGTCTGCGTAACAAAGGAACTCTGCTGGTAGCCCATTTCATCGGTACCATCCCCAATGTAATATAAGCCACCGCCATCTTCTGTCCATACCTGAAAATCAGGCAAATCATTATAGGCATTGTTAAGAAAAGCCTCTGCGTTATCTATATTGGCAAAAACCTCTTTCTCACTGATAAAGTCGCTGGGGGCTCTTTCCAGAAAATCCTTTTTGCATGAGAATAATGTTAGGGCCAACAACAGGCTTACTAACACCTGTACGTACCGTTCAAATATATTTTTCATAATATCTATTTTAATGGTCTTTAAAAATTAGAATTTTACATTTACTCCTAAATTGAAAATCCGCTGTATCGGGTAATTGACATAGTAAACGCTTCCGACCGATTCAGGATCACGGTCCTTCAGCCATAAGCTATCCCACATAAACAAATTTTGACCATTGATATAAATACGTGCCTCTTGTATGTCAACCGCTTTTAAAATGCTCTTAGGCAAACTATAACCAATCTCAGCATTTCTCAATTTGAGATAATCTGTTTTTTGCACGAAAAAGTCTGAGGTAATCTGGTTATTCAGTGTACTATGGGCGACTGGGATTTTCGCGTGAGGGTTATCCTGGCTCCATCGGTCCAACCAAAGCAAGCTACCATCGTATAAACTGACATAACCTGAACCGCCTGTGGCTCCGTTAAGAAGAAGACTAAAGTCAAAGGATTGATAAGATCCACCAATAGATAAACCTCCAACATATCGGGGCACATTCTGTATCTGAACAGGCACCCTGTCGTTCGGATCAATTACACCGTCGCCATTAACATCTCGGTATTTGATGTCGCCGGGCAGAACCGTACCGCTAAAGGTTTGCTTGGCACTCTTGTCAATATCCGCTTGATCTTGGAAAAGACCAATCGCTTGATAGCCCAATACAGTACCAACACTGTGCCCACGGAGGTCCTGATAGTCAAATTTCGGAAAAGGTTCATCGTTCTGAATGACTTTGTTTCGAGCATAAGTAAGCTGCAGATTACTGAACAAATGGACAGCACCAACGTGCCAATTGAGTTTCAATTCTCCTTCGAATCCTCGATTCAGAACAATACCCGTGTTTCGGGGTGCCAGATTTTTAATGCCTATATAATCCGGCACTGTACCAGGAGGGGTCAAAATATTCTGACGCTTTTCCCGGAACACATCAAAGCTGAACTGCACGTTCTGTTGTTTAGACAGGGAAAAATCAATTCCCACATTACTTTTCGTCGCTTGCTCCCAAGTAATGTAATTATTCCCCACTCTGTTTTCATTATATCCGGGTACACCATCCGGCGAAGCCCCAAACGCGTATCCACCACCCGGTGCAAAATCACTGATAAAAAGCCACCTGTCCCCTCCTATTTTATCATTACCTGCCTTTCCGTAAGAGGCTCTCAGCTTAAGAAAGTTAAGCCAATTAACATCTTGGAGAAACGGCTCTTCACTAACGATCCAGCCTACTGAAAAAGCGGGAAAAAAACCATATCTTCTTTTTTTAGGAAAGTTCTCGGAACCATTATAGCCAATATTCACTTCGCCATAATATTTCCCCTTATAATTGTAGGTAAAATGTCCACTAACCCCTTGGTAAGCATAAGGAAGTTCATCATTGATCACTCTCAGCGTCCTATTGGCCAAAATCTGGCCGGAGACTCCATGATCACCGAAAAACCGATTATAATTGATTCTTAAATCAAGATAATTGTTCCGTTCTATAGAACTATGGCCGGAAGTATTCAATCGAGAATAAATACCTTGTTGTTGGTATATCGGATCTCCAGTATTGTTTACGCCTCTATACCAATAAGAATCAAATTGTTGCGATCTAGTGGTACTTCTATAGTTCTGGTTCTCAAAACTGAAATACAGTTGTGCACTCAAGCCTTGGGTGATAAAATCAAGATCATGTTTAGCAGATAATGTGCCATACATGTTGTTGGTATAATTAGTATAATAACCACTCTGAGTGATCATACCGTATGGATTCTGACGATAGGGAATATTCAGAGCACTGCCAGCCCCTAAAGTACCGTTGGGGTTGAATATGGGTTGGGCAGAGGGAGAACGGTCTGTGATATCATTAAAGAAATTTGAAAAACCGTTACCCGGACCTACCTGATTTTCCAGCCGCCCTGCCAGGTCGATTCTGATATGAAGCATTTTAGTTGCATCCATGTCAATATTCGACCGAAAATTATAACGGTTAAACTTGGTTTTCATCCTATAGTTTTTTTCGAACTCATCTCCATACTTTAACAAAGTTCCTTGTCCGATATAACTTCCCGACACAAAATACCTGATATTATTGGTGCTGCTACCGGAAATGTTCAGGTTATACTGGTTTTGCGCTGCCGCATTTTTCAACAGGGCATCGAACCAATTTACATTCGGATATAGGTAAGGATCGCTATTGTTTTTAATGATCTCCATCACTTCTTCATTATATCTTTCCGGCTGATTATTGTTCTTGTCTAGTTCCTTATAAAATTCGGCCTGCTGATATGTGCTCATCATACTGGGTAACCGAACCGGTTGTTGGATCGCCTGCTGGGCCGTAAAGTTAATAAGGGGCTTTTGGTTTAATCCTCCTCTTTTAGTAGTAACAACGATAACCCCATTTGCCCCCTGAATACCATAAAGAGCTGTAGAGGCAGCATCTTTAAGAATACTTACCGATTCAATTTCATTAGCATCCAATTGGTTAAAGTCATCTTGAGAACGTGGTAATCCATCAATCACCACCAGCGGAGCAGTGTTACCATAAGTTCCGATTCCTCTTATAAACATCTTTGCTGCATCATTGCCTGGTTCTCCGGATGCTTGAACCGTGATTAACCCAGGCAGACGACCCGCAAGTGCATTACTTAAATTTGCTACCGGGCTTTGCACTAGATCCTTAGTTTCAATTGTTGCAACCGATCCTGTAACCGATCTTTTTGTTTGTCGATTGTCCATACCTATCACTACCACCTCATCCAACAACTGCGAATCTGATTCCATCACAATTTCCAGATTAGATTCCCCAGCTAAAGCAATCTCTTGTGTCTGATATCCTATATAAGAGACCACCAAAACTGCATTTTCATCGATATCTTCCAGAGTGAAATTTCCATCAAAATCGGTAGAGGTTCCTTTGTTGCTTCCCTTTATTTGAATATTCACCCCGATCAAGGGTTCCCCATCCTGATCCATGATCGTACCAGATACACTGAATACAAATCGTTTATAGTATAAATCTTTAGCAGATAAAGTGGATAATCGTCCCACTGGTTGAAGAACCCGTTTTTTGACGGATTCACGTTCTTCTACCAAATCCTGCATATGATTGATCATATTTTTCAAGGACTCCGTGCCTTCATCGTTATTTTCAAAAACAACAATATATCGCTGCTCAAAAATACGGTAACCGAAATGAGTGTTCTCAAAGACATGATCGAGCGCTTCCGCCAGGGAAAATGCATTATCCTCTTCATAATCGACCATGACATCATCCATGATGTTCCGATCATAATTGAAATGAACATCATACTTCAGGCTGATCTTATGGAGGGCAAGTTCCAAAAGGATCTGATCTCCGGAGTGATCTTCTACGGCCTGAGCGGAAGGCAATTGGATAATCATCATCAACATTCCCAGAAAAGAAATGGACAGAATTTTCCAACTTCTAAATATTGTACCTATCTTCATCATACAATTGGCAATTTTATCATTGTTAATAAATTTAGCTTAGCAGGAGAATGAATAAAATTCTGAACCGGCCGAAAAAAGACGTTCCCTCAAACGATATCTTATTCAATGTTCAAAGATCTGTTCATTCTCCTCTTTTTATTTGAACTTTTGTATCATTTATTTCGACTACCTCTATCTTCAGCATCCATTCCATCATCTCCTTGACCGTGATCCAACTCTTATAGGGAATGCCGATCTTCACTCTTCTTTCCAATAATTCCGGATCAATTACCTCAAAACTCTTCCCATATATATCCTCCAGATTTTGCAGCATTACCTGAAACTCGACATCCTGATAGCTGAGGGTTCCGTTCTTCCACTCCAGGGTTTTTTCAAGATCTTCTTTCGTCTTTTGAACCAGAATATCTTCTTCCGCTGAAAAACTGATCCAATCCCCTGGCGTCATACGAAGAACGTGGAGATCTGCATCATCGGACGATTCCTCTTTATCAGAAATTTTTATATCAGATTCTTTTCCACTTACCAAT
>Ga0209487_1004560_pt1 | contig 10587 bp, 6 predicted proteins | sample Poulit2012_FD_187524 | JGI IMG/M metagenome (GOLD analysis project Ga0209487, IMG submission 187524) | Agricultural soil microbial communities from Georgia to study Nitrogen management - Poultry litter 2012 (SPAdes) (version 2) | ecosystem: Environmental > Terrestrial > Soil > Agricultural land... | reverse complement strand
TGTTATTGATGGAAGATAATAATTTACGAAATCCAAGAGAAATGTATTACACAGGAAAATATCCCGCTCAAGAACAAGATACTCCGGCTTTACAAGATGAAATGAAACCAAAACCTGACTGTGGAGAAGAAAATTACCAAGGACACGATCGGCTTAAAGGACGTAATGCCCTAATTACTGGTGGGGATTCGGGAATCGGACGTGCAGCGGCTATCGCTTATGCACGTGAAGGAGCAAATGTTGCCATTCAATTTTTCCCAGGTGAAGAAAAAGATGCTGAGGAAGTTAAAAAATTAATCGAAAATGAAGGAAAAAAAGCTTTACTCCTTCCTTATGATTTACGAGAAGATTATGCAGCCACCGAAATCGTTGAGAAAACAATCGATGAATTTAAAGCCCTAGATATTTTAGTTTTAAATGCAGCCCAACAAATCTCTCATACTAAATTGAGCGATTTATCCATGGAACAAGTTCATGATACATTCAAAGTGAATATTATTAGTATGTTTGAAACGGTAAAAGCTGCAGAAAAATATTTAAAACCTGGTAGTGCGATTATAACGACGACCTCGATACAATCTTTTGATCCAAGCTCACATATTATTGATTATGCTGCAACAAAAGGAGCCATCACGAACTTTACCGTTGCTTTATCTAGTATTTTCGCAAAAAGAGGTATTCGTGTAAATGGTGTTGCTCCCGGACCAATCTGGACACCTATCCAAATGGATCAAGGGCAACCTGAAGATGCGATCCCAAATTTTGGTAAAAATAGTCCACTTGGGAGGGCTGGTCAACCTGTAGAACTCGCTCCTGTCTATGTATTATTAGCTTCTGACGAAGGTAGTTATATCACTGGACAAATTTATGGCATAACGGGTGGACAGCCTATCAATCCATAAATTACCTATTTTAAAAAACAAGGAAATTATGAATCAGTGTCCCTAGAGAAGGTATTGAAAATAAAATGATTTTAGAAAGATTTTTACACTCACTAAAAAATTTGTCGAAGGTATGAATACTTTAACTCTTCTATGTATATAAAAAAAGAGAAGCAAAATAGCTTCTCTTTTTAAATACAAATTTTATCCTTTGTTGTTGGTTAAATCTTCTCCATTGGTTTCAATTACTTTTTTATACCAATCGAAAGATTTTTTCTTAGAACGGTCAAGCGTACCATTTCCTTCATCATCGCGATCTACGTATACAAAACCATAGCGTTTAGACATTTCACCTGTACTAGCAGATACCAAATCTATAGCTCCCCATGTCGTATAGCCAAGAACTTCAATCCCATCTAATTCAATCGCATTCTTCATCTCTTGAATATGTGCTTGTAAATAATCTATACGGTAATCATCAATGATATTTCCATTTTCATCTGGTGTATCTACTGCTCCCAAACCATTCTCTACCACAAATAATGGTTTTTGATAACGGTCATACATTTCGTTCATTGTAATGCGGAAACCTAGTGGATCAATTTGCCAGCCCCATTCACTTGCTTCGAGATAAGGATTTTTTAATGTCCCCATTACATTACCTTCTGTTTTTTCTTGATTTTCTATATTGTCTGGATCAGCAGCGACTTTTGAAGAGTAATAAGAAAATGAAATATAATCTACGGTATTTTCTTTTAAGAGTTCTTTATCTCCTTCTTCAAATGGAATTTCAATACCTTGTCGTTCTAAATATTTAAGAGCATAGTTTGGATATTCACCTCGTGACTGAACGTCAACAAAGAAATAACTGTCTTGATTTATAATTTGAGCTTGGCGAACATCTTTTGGATCAGGAGTGTTTGGATAAGCAACACCTGCAGCTAGCATACAACCTATTTGGAAATCCGGATTAATTTCCTTTGCAATCTTTGTAGCGGATGCACTAGCGACCATTTCATGATGTGCTGCAATATATTTAATTTCTTCTTGGTTTTCTCCTTCTTCAAAAACCAAGCCAGCCCCCATAAATGGTAGATGCATAATCATGTTAATCTCATTAAAAGTAATCCAATATTTAACTAAGTCCTTATAACGAGTAAACAATACACGAACTAATTTTTCATAAAATCCAATAAGTTCGCGGTTGCGCCATCCACCATATTCTTCAATTAAATGAATTGGCATATCGAAGTGAGTAATTGTTACAAGAGGCTCAATATCATATTTACGTAGTTCCTTGAATACATTCTCATAAAATTGTAACCCTTCTTCGTTTGGCTCATTTTCGTCACCGTTAGGGAAAATTCTTGTCCAAGCAATACTAATTCGGAAAGTTTTGAAGCCCATCTCTGCAATTAAGGCAATATCTTCTTTATAACGGTGGTAAAAATCAACACCTGTTTTCGCAGGATAGTAATGTTCATGATCAAAATCTAAATGTTTCATTTGTCCTGCAATAATTGGATAACGATCTTCGCCATGAGGGACTACATCGACGTTAGCTAAACCACGACCACCTTCACTGTATCCACCCTCGTATTGATTAGCAGCTGTAGCGCCACCCCATAAAAAATCTTTTGGAAAAGCCATTTTATTCCTCCTATTTTTTGATTCTTATAAAATTTCTTTGTTTAATAAATTTTCATATAATTTGATTATAACATGTTATCTATTGATAAAAAATTTTTCCTTTTATTGATTCAAAATTCAATTATTATTTTTAATCACTTTTTCATTCTATAACTGTGAGTAAAACAGACTATAAGAAAAGACATCCAATTTAAAAAATTGTCTTCTTAATCGATATCTTCTTATTTTACTGAAGTAAGTAAGTAATCTCCTTGTTCAACAGATGTTTCATTTGTGAATAAGACATCTTCAAAATCATTACTATTTGTCACAACAATTGGAGTTTGAACTGAGAAACCTTTTGCTTTAATGAAATCAATATCAAACGAAATCAATTTTTGGCCAGCTTCTACTACATCATCGGCTTCAACAAATTTTTCAAAACCTTCACCATTCAATTCTACAGTATCGAGACCAATATGGATTAAGATCTCACTGCCTCCATCAGTAGTTAAACCGACCGCATGCCCTGTTGGGAAAATTGTTGTAACTTTTGCGTTTGCTGGTGCATAAATGACACCATCTGTTGGGTTAATAGCAATTGCTTTACCCATTGCTCCGCTCGCAAATACTTCATCTTCAATTTCATCTTGTTTAACGATTTCTCCAGCTAATGGACTAGCTACTATATCTTGTTTTGCTGACTCTTCTATTTCTTGTTTTGTTGTTTCCTTATTAGTTTCTGGAGTAATCTCTTTAGCCCCAGATGGTACTGTTTCTAGTCCTTCATCGTCTTCATCTTGAATTTTTGGAATATCTATTAACATTGTAACAATAAATCCAGCAAGCGCTAATCCAGCCATGCCAATAATAGCATGCCAGAAGTTCATCGTTATTCCTTCAGTAGGATGAATAAATGTTGGAAGTGCAAATATTCCTAAACCACCCAAAGTAAATTGTTCTAACCCTACCATACCTGTATAGGCACCAAATATTATATTAAGTGCTATAGCAATCGCAAATAACTTTTTCATTGGTAGCATTAAGCCATAAATAGCTGGTTCAGTTATTCCAAATAAGGCAGGAACAATTGAAGAAGCACTCAATTCTTTAGTTTTACGTTCCTTTGAACGTATAGCTATAGCAATCAACATTCCAAAAATTGAGAATGTAGAAAGTGTTACTTGAGCAAAGAGAGTGGATCTTCCTAATTCTGAAAATTGGAGAAAACCAATAGGAATAACTCCCCAATGCAAACCGAAAATAACCAATAGTTGCCAAGAGCCTGTTAATAATGCACCAAATAAAAGAGGACTAAATGCATTCAACCAAGTAAATAAAGCACCAATTAAACTAGATGCCCAAGTAGCCACTGGACCAATAATTAACAATGAAATAGGTGTAGCAATCAACAGTGTAAATACTGGTACAAAGGTACCTGCAACAATACCCGGTATCCATGATTTTACCCATTTCTCCACTTTAGCCGCAAACCAAACAGCCAAAATTATCGGAATTACACTTTGGTAGTAATTACCAGCTGGTGGCAAAATGATAGGAAATCCTAAAAATGTTGTATGAATGACCGATTCAAAAGGGGTTCCAGCAAATAACGTATACAATGCGTCACCAGATACTAAATTTCCAATCTCTGGATGTAAAAAGGCAGCGGCCATTGCAATCCCTACGAATTGATTTAATTTAAATCGTCGCGCTGCGGTTAAGGCTAATGCGAAAGGTAGATATTGGAAAAAACCATCTCCAACAACATTTAAAAGCGCATAGACACCGTTTGTTTCAGGCACACCAAAGGCCCCTATTATTGCGACAAGACCTTTAATAATCCCAATTCCTGCAAGAGCTCCCATAAATGGTTGGAATAGACCTGAAATAGTATCAATCAAACGATCAAAAGTAGACACATCACTATTGTCAGGCTCAGATCCGCCATTATCTTCACCAATATTTGAAATATCTGTAATTGCTTCATACACATTACCTACTTCATTTCCAATAACTACTTGGTACTGTCCACCACTTTGAACAACCGTTACCACACCGTCACGTTTTTTTAAGTAATCTGTATTTGCCTTGCTTTCATCTTTCAAATTAAAACGTAAACGCGTCACACAATGACGTAGACCCGTCACGTTTTCTTCACCGCCGACATTTTCAAGAATGTCGCGCGCCAATTCTTCATAATTTTTATTCGCCATCTTTTCGCCCATCTTTCTCTTTATATTTTTCTGACATAACACGTTCAATATGAATAGTTAGGTACACTTGTTCATCTTCTCCCATCTCAAAATTATGAGTGGCTTTCACAAAGTGCTTAATTCGATTCACGCATTCAAAAGCCTTTGGATAAGAAGTTTGGATCTGTTCATAAAGAAAAGAATCTGTCTCTCCTTGGTGATCACCAAACACCACACGATGTGCAAAGTACTGGATATGTGTTAAGAATCGAGCATAAGATATCGATTCTTCATCAAAATTCTCTCCATAATAAACTCGAATAATATTTAAAATATTATGCACAATTTCTGTGACTTTAATTGTTTGTCCAATTAAATATCCTTCTTTTTGACCCGTAACAAAATGAAGAGCTATAGAAGAAGCTTCATCTTTATATAATGAGATGTTTAAACGATCCTCTATAATTTTTAAAGCGATCTTTCCCACTTTATATTCCTTTGGATAGTATTTTTTTACTTCATAATTCAAAGGATTTGTGAGAGGTATCAATTGCTGTGTTCGATCTAATGCATAATGAATATGATCTGCTAAAGCAATATATATATTCGATTGAAATTCTATTCCTAACATTTCTTCAGCTAAATCAATGATTTCAATGACTACATCAATTTCATCATCGGATAGTTGATGATAAATATCAGGAAAAATTGATTTTGATACATTTTCAGAAAGTATAAATTTTTTCTCAATAAGCGCTAGATCAATGGAATCTCCTTTTGCTTTTTGAAAACCAATCCCTCTTCCCATAACGACAAATTCATTAGCATCATCATTCGTAGTTAACACAACATTATTGTTAAAAACTTGCTTAATCTCCATTCTGCCCCTCCTTCCAAATAAAAAAACCTAAATAGATACACAATAATTGGCTACACCTGTGGAACTCCACAAATATTGCCATCTTATCGAGTATATATTTAGGTTTTGCCTGCATTACCAGTAACAATCCATATCAAGATCATTATACACAGTTGTCATTATGAAATCAATACCATAAAAATATTTAATTGAAATGAAAAATAAAAAATCAATCAAACTATCTTTTATTCTTGTTGGCTTCATCTAAAATATAATCGCGATCAAATTTAATATATATCGGATATTCATTATATTTTCGATAGATATCACTTGTTATTTTATAATGAAGCTCTTGATCAGTTTCTTTTACCTCTGTTGGAACCACAACATCGAAATGAATTTCTCTCTCTCCATTATTTCTTTTAATCCTAAAATCATGAAAATGATACTCTGAATGATAAGATTTTAAAACATGTTTAACTAGAGCATATATTTTATTTTGTTCTTCATCATCTAATATAATTGGATCTAAATGGCCAACTAATTTTATATTAAATTGCTTTTCAAATTCTTGTTCAATTTCATCAATAACTTGATGGGCATGGATTAAACTTAATCTTGAATCAATCTCAATATCTACTGTAGCAAAAACCTTATTTGGTCCATATTTATGAACAACTAAGTCATGATACCCAATAGGAGTGTCAAATGAATCTAAAACTTCTTGCATTCGTTGAATTAATTGAACGTCTGGACGAGTACCTAACAAATCATCCGACGAATCAAGAATTGAACGGAAACCGGAATAAATAATAAATAAAGCAACTCCAGCTCCTACATAACCATCAATATACCAACCAAATTGAACTTCCATAGAATAAGAAATAATAATAACCAATGTCATTAATGCATCATTAAAGCTATCTTTTTTCAAAGCTAGAACAGTATTTGATGGAGTTGTCATTTGCTTACTACGGTATTGATAATAAAAACCTAGCCCAGTCTTCAAGAGTATAGAAAGAATTAATAAATACAAGACTAAACGAGAACTATAAACACTACTCGGGTTAAGTATCCGTTTAATTGATTGAAGTAAGAATTGAAACCCTACAATTAAAATAATAATCGCAATAAATAAACCACTAATGTATTCAGCTCTTTGATGACCATAGGGATGTTCACGATCAGCTGGTTTATTTGAAACATAAAATCCACCTATTGTAAAAAAAGAACTAGCGGTATCTCCTAAACTATTCATAGCATCTACTAAAATAGATACACTGCCAGCGGTGAATCCTGCTATTAATTTAATGATTAATAAGATTATATTTATCAATAAACCGATGAAGCCTGTCCGTATTCCACTTTTTACACGTTTTTCTTGTTCAAATTTTGACATCGCCTCACCCTCCCTCAAAACCTAAAGATTTAAAAATAATAGATAGATGCAATCTAAATATGATCTCTTGTGATAATTTAAGAAGACACTAGCAAATTATCTAGCGTCTTCTTTTTTATAAACTTATTTATTTACTTTAGAAAGCTTTTCTTCATTTAGTGTTCGGTAATTTGTAAGTCCACCTGTTAAATTATAGACTTTTTCAAATCCATTATTTACTAATATTTCTTGAGCAACCAATGAAGATTCTCCTATTCCACAATATACAACAATTTTATTGTTTTTATCTAAGGAATCTATAGAATCTCTTATAGAATCAACGGGTAGATTAATCGCTCCTTGAATATGAGCTTTTTCATAGCTTTCTTTATTTCTAACGTCAAGAATTGTTAGTTCCTGATCATCTTCTAGCATTTCATTTAATTGTTCTGGAGTCATTAGAGGACATTTTTTAATGGCTTCCGATAATAATAACCCAGTATACATTACAGGATCAGTTGGTGTAGAAATTGGTGGTGTGAATGCTAAGTCTATATTTGCTAAATCTGAAACTTTTGCTCCAAGCTGCATAGCTGTGGCAAAAACATCAATTCTTCTTTCAACACCTTCTGGACCAATGATTTGTACACCTAATAGTCTTTCAGTCTTAGGTTCAGCGATTGCTTTAATTAAAATATCTTTACCACCCATTATTTTCAAGACAGAGGGTTTAGTAATAACTAAGACTTCTGGTTCTATTCCTGCTTTTCTAGCAGCATCTTCCGTCATACCTGTTGAAGCAATAGTTTGACCAAATAACCGTACAGCAGAAGTACCAAGTACTCCTTCAAATCTCATATCTCCACCAGTAATGACATCTCCAGCAATACGTCCCATTTTTACAGCAGTTGTTGCTAATGGAAGATAGATTGGTGCTTTAGTTACTGCATGATAAGCTTCAGCCACATCTCCTACAGCATAGACATCCGAAAGATTCGTTTGTAATTTATCATTAACTTTAATGGCACGTGTTGACCCTGTTTTTACACCAATAGATTCTGCCAATTCAGTGTTTGGTCGAACACCTGTAGCGACAATAAACATGTCTGCTTCATATTTATTTCCTTGAGAAGTTACTACGCTATCTAATTCTCCATTATGACTAGCCAGTTCAACTACTCCTTCGTTTCCATGGAAAGAAACACCATTATCTTCTAAAATATCAGCGATATGGACGGAAGTGTCATGGTCTAATTGAGCCATCGGATATTCTAAGAAGTCTACTGTTTTAACATTAATTCCAGCATTGGTTAATTGTTCAGATACACCTAAACCAATATACCCTGTTCCAATTACAATTGCATTTTTTGGTTGTTTTTCTTCAACAAATGTCAATAGTTTTCTAGCATTTTGAACACTCTTTATCGTAAAGACATTTGAAAACTCTTTATCTCTAAAGACTGGAGGAACGGTTACTACGGAACCATTTGCAAAAACTAAAGCATCAAAAGTATCTTCAAATTCTTCATTTGAAGTTAATTCTACACCTATAACTTTTTTATTTTCGTAATCAATTTTTGTTATTTCATGCCCTGTATGGATATCTATATTATAACGGTCTTTAAACCATTCAGGTGTCTTTAACACTAATTGATCGACGTTATCAACAACCCCACCTGCTACATAGTGTGTTGCAAAACCAGTATGTGCTATATCATAATCCCTATCATATATAGTGATTTTCACATCTTCTGAATTTTTTCTTGCTTGTATGGCTGCCTCTATTCCTGCGATTACGCCTCCAATAATAATGATTTCCATTATTGATCTCCTTTCACATACTTTCTTTAAGCAAGTATGATTAGTAATATAGTTTATATGCACATTACCAAATAGTTAATGCGCGAATGTAATCTTACATACTCATCTATTATACTCTGGAAAATGACTTAATATCAATGATTTTTCTTGACTATTCTGCTTTATAAGTGAAGAAAGTGTTGCTTTTAGTAAAAATAGAGCTCGATTCCTCATTTTTTATATAAAAAACAATATGATTGCTTCGCAATCTAAGCCATGACAGAAAAGAGAGAGTATCCTATAATTAACATAGGAAACATTAATCCGAAGGTTTAATGGGTTTTGCCGAACCTGTATAAAAAACTGGATGAACATTTTATCTTTTGCGATAAGCCGAATACATCTTAGAATGTGAAAATAAAATTACAATATTTTATAAAATGTTCTGTTTCCTAAATTATTTGATGGAGGTTTTCATCATGGAAGTTATGATTGAGACATGTTGTGGAATTGACGTTCATCAGAAGACTATTGTATGTTGTATATTAGAGGGTCCTTTGGACACGAACAAACCTAAAAAGTCCTATAAGATATTTGGCACTCGAACGAGTGAATTACGGAAAGCACTTGAATGGTTAGAAGAAAATGAAGTGACTGATATTTTTATGGAAAGTACAGGACAATATTGGGTGCCGGTGTTTAATATCTTTTCCGAAGGAAATTTTAATATGATCCTCGCAAATCCAGAACATATTAAGAATGTACCGGGTCGAAAAACAGATATGAAGGATGCAGAATGGATTGCGCAACTTGGACGAGTTGGTTTAATACAAAATTCGTATATTCCAGCACCTGAAGTTATGGAATTACGTCTAATGACTCGCCGTAGGCAATCCTACACTCAAAAACGAACCCAATCAAAGAATGAGTTACACAATATTCTTCAACGATCGAACATTAAGTTGACGGGTTATTTAAGTAATATCTTTGGAAAAACTGGCCAAGCCTTGCTCCAATTATTTATAAATGGTGAAGTCTTAACTCTTGAATCTGTCGGAGCTTGTTTACATGGCAGAGTGAAAGCATCTCCCAAAGATATACTTCAAGCAATGGATGGAAAAATATCTCTAACAGATAGGCGATTGCTTGATGATTCGTTAGATGAGTATCAATTTTATACTCGGAAAATCAAGAAAATAGAACATGATATCGAACAATATATTTTATCTCATTTTCCTTTGGAATATGAGTTGCTCCAAAGTATTCCTGGTGTGAAGCAACATAGTGCAGCGATTATCCTAGCAGAAATTGGTCCAAGTATAGAGGCCTTTAGGACAGCGAGCCACTTAGCTTCATGGGCTGGACTTTCACCTGGTTCTTATGAAAGTGCAGGAAAAAAGAAATCTTCGAGAGTAACTAGAGGGAATAAATATTTAAAAACTGCCCTAATTACGAGTGGTGGAATGGCCGGGAGGTCACGTGATCCAGCTTTCGGATCGTTATATCACAGAATATCTAACAGAGGAACCAAAATAAAAGCAGTTGTGGCCTGTGGGCACAAGTTACTACGGATCATTTATAAGATTCTAAATGACAAAGTACCATATGACGAAAAAAGAGCACTAGGTCTGCGGCAACAGAAACTAGTACTCAATTAAGTAAATATTTTTAAAATTTTCATGATTTAATTATACCATGAGAGGTGCTTTTTTGTCTCTTTTTAGCATTTTTTTCAAATAAATAAACAACAAGAATTAAAAGAAGAATAATACCACCAATAAATCCTAGTTGTTTATTTTTTCTCGTATTTATTTTTGTTTTTGCTGGATGTTTAAAACTCTCTAA
>Ga0209487_1004558_pt1 | contig 10595 bp, 12 predicted proteins | sample Poulit2012_FD_187524 | JGI IMG/M metagenome (GOLD analysis project Ga0209487, IMG submission 187524) | Agricultural soil microbial communities from Georgia to study Nitrogen management - Poultry litter 2012 (SPAdes) (version 2) | ecosystem: Environmental > Terrestrial > Soil > Agricultural land... | reverse complement strand
TGCGCGGGCCCACCGCATGTGAGGTTATTAACAAAACCGAAGTGGGCGTCGTCCTTAAGCGATTGGGGCCTGATGCGGCCAACGAACCCGGAGCGCAGTCCGAAGACCGGATCGTGGAACTCATTCACAAGCGTCAAGTTCCCATTGCCAGGCTGCTCATGGATCAAGCGATCATGGCGGGGATTGGTAATATTTATCGCGCCGAGATGCTGTTTCGTGCCCGGTTGGATCCGTTTGTCCCAGGCGCGAAACTGCAAGAAGAAACAATTCGGGCGCTGTGGCGAGACTGGGTTGGCCTACTAAACATCGGCATCGAAACCGGACGCATGATGACGCGCGGCGACCTCACGCCCGAACAATTTGAGCAGGCGCTTTCCGATGAGTCCATCCGATACTGGGTCTATGGCCGCCATAATGAACCGTGCCGCGTTTGCGGGACCGACATCGCAATGGAACTGATGTCGGCGCGCAAACTTTACTGGTGCCCCCATTGCCAACAGGGGAGGAAATAGTTTTATGAGTGAATACCGCAAGCCCCGCCGTCCCGCGATGCTCTCGCCCGAAGAGGCGGAAAAAATTCCCGGCGGCTCCGATCCTGCCCACCGCTCCGAGGCGGCGCATATGACCGCTCGCGCCATCGTGCATCGAGGCCGCGAAACCGACGACCCCCAAGTGGTCGCGCGGCTCGTGCGTCTGGTCGAAATTGAGGGTCTCGATGTCGTAGCCGACATGTGGTCCGACAGCCCCGCCCAAACCCTGCCCGGGGCGCTGTGGCGCCTGTATCAACTCCGCGAATGGGTCGGACAAGAACCCGAAACTATTGCCCGCCGTTACCGGGACGGCCTTCAGCGCGCTGAAGTTGCCGGAGTGGTCGCGGGCGTCGCAACTCCGCCCAGCCCAGATGCGGTGCGAAAACTCGCTGATGACGTGCTCTCGGGCGTCTACAACGCCGATCTGGCGGTCGCTCTCGAACGGGCGGGCGCATTTTGTCGCGTGCTCGCCACCGGGGTCGCACTCAACGCCGATACGGCTGAAAACCGCGACCCCAAAGCCTTTACCGAGGATCCGGGCCGCTACCTAACACGTCGGGCCGGATCGCTGATGACAATGGCCGAAGAACTAGAACATGCCGCGCAATTATGGCGGGCTGGACGCCTGGATTAACCGCTCCGACCCCGCCGGGAAGAAAACCGAAGACGTGGAAGTTACAATTAATGGGCCAGGTCGTAGCAAGCCCCGGGCTCCAAATTCTGCCGCTGCGAGCGGCCTTCGCGCCGACAGGCGCTTCTACGGCCTGGCACACTCTCGCTTTCCCATTCCCTGAAAGTCGCTAGTATGAGCGGCGTGCCAAAGAAGGCCAGGATGGAGGGAAACCCCATGCGGTTGTCTGGGGATTTTTTCACTGCCCTAGCCTGTATCCGGAAAGCCCAATTCTGGGTTTGCCGTCCAAGTGTCCCGACACAGGGAGAGCCACTGTGCGAATACGTATCACTCCTCGCGATACGACGTTCTTTGATTTGTTCGCCGACCTCGCCAAGCACCTCGTTACTGGTGCAGACCTCCTGGCCGAGGTGATCGAAGCGAAGCCTGAAGAGCGCAAAAAACTAGTAGACAAACTCAGCGGTATAGAGAACTACGCTGACGAGGCAACGCACTCAATCATGCGCCGCCTGAACCAGACATTCGTCACTCCTTTCGACCGCGATGACATTTATGAACTCGCCTCGAATCTGGACGACTGCATGGACTACATGGAAGAAGCCGGAGAGCTCATCCAGCTCTACCGCGTCGGCGAATTGCCTGCGGGCTGTCTAGACCAGGTAGCCACCCTGCAGCGTGCCGCCGAACTGACTGCTGAGGCCATGCCGAATTTGCGGTCGCTGGAAAACATGAAGGAATACTGGATCGAGATCAACCGACTCGAAAACGAGGCGGACCGCGCGCACCGCAAGCTGTTGGTGCAGCTCTTCGATAATGGCACCGACGCGATCGAGATCATGAAGTTGAAAGACATCATCGAAACGCTCGAAGCCGCAGCAGACGCCTTTGAGACGGTCGCCAATACTGTCGAAACGATCACACTCAAGGAATCCTGACCGGCATGGTCTTTGCGCTTGTACTCACGGTAATCGTGGTTGCGTTGGTTTTCGACTACACCAACGGCTTCCACGACGCGGCCAACGCCATCGCGACTTCAGTCTCCACTCGCGCGCTCACTCCGCGTGCAGCGCTTTTGATGGCGGCGGTTTTCAACCTAATTGGTGCCCTTATGGGCGAAGAGGTTGCGAAGACCATCGGGAGCGGCATTATCGACCCCGGCATTGGTCAACACAGTCTCGGAATCGTATTTGCTGGCCTCATCGGTGCCATCGTCTGGAACCTGATCACCTGGTGGTTTGGCCTCCCATCCTCTTCTTCACACGCCCTGATTGGCGGTCTGGTCGGAGCAGGATTGGCCTCATCTACCTACGTAAACTGGGGCGTAATCGGAACGCATGTCGCGTTGCCGATGGTTCTGTCGCCGCTAGTTGGATTCGGCCTCGCCTACCTGATCATGGTTGCGGTGCTGTGGATCTTCCGGAACTCACCGCCCGCGCGTGCAATGCGTCGCTTTCGAATCGCGCAAACAGTTTCGGCCGCCGCTATGGCTTTGGGGCACGGTTTACAGGACGCGCAAAAGACCATGGGTGTGATCGTGCTGGCGCTTGTTGCCGGTGGCTACCAGGTGGAGGGAATTCCACTGTGGGTCAAGTTGGCTGCAGCATTGGCAATATCGGCTGGAACCTACGCCGGTGGCTGGCGCATCATGCGAACGCTCGGGCGCAAAATTATTGAACTCGACCCAGCGCGCGGATTTGTAGCTGAAGGCGTTGCCGCGAGTGTTCTGTACACGACCGCGTTCGTGTTCCACGCCCCTATCTCAACCACCCACACCATTACGTCTTCGATCATGGGCGTGGGAGCAACCAAGCGCGTTTCTGCGGTGCGCTGGGGAGTAGCGGGCAACATTGCCGTCGCTTGGGTCTTGACCATTCCCGCCGCAGCAGCAGTTGCCGCTGTCGTTTACTTCGCTGTTCGCCCGATAATCGGTTAGGGCCGCGCGGCGAACCGCTCCAGCAGCGAGGTGCGACCCGAGGCAATCAAAATGTCATTGGCTGAAATGCGCGTCTCGGGCACGGCGTAAACGAAGTCTTTCCCCAGCGATTTCACGCCAATAATGGTCACGCCATATTTCTGGCGGATCTGAGACTCGGCGAGCGTCTTATCGTGCGTTTCATGCGGTGCCCGCATCTTGACGATCGTGAAGCCGTCTTCGAACTCGATGTAGTCCAGCAGGCGACCATTCACCAGGTGGGCGACCCGCTCCCCGGCCGAGGCTTCGGGCAAAACCACGTGATGGGCGCCGATGCGCTCCAAAATGCGGGCGTGTTCGGCCGAGATGGCCTTCGCCCAAATTTGGGGCACTCCCAAGTCGACGAGGTTGGCGGTAATCAGCACCGACGCCTCGATGGACGTCCCAACCCCGACGACGGCTACCCGGAAATCAGCGGCACCGGCCTGTTCCAAGGCCTCGGGAACTGACGCATCGGCCTCTACCAGGTGGGTGAGGCGGGAGGACAACTGTTGCACTACGGCAGCGTCCTTTTCCACCCCGAGCACATGGGTGTTGAGCTTTTCGAGCGCGCTGGCGAGCGCCGTCCCAAATCGACCCAGCCCGATAACGAGAATGCCGGACTCATCATCGGGACGTTTTGAGCGAAATTTGTCAGCCAACGATCGGCCTTTCTTTCGGAAGTCGAATAACGCGCTGTCGGTCGCGCAACGCGAGCGCTGCGGCGACAGTCATGGTTCCGGTACGACCCACGAACATTAACGCCGTGAGCACATATTTGCCACTGTCGGGCAGATCGGGCGTAATCCCGGTGGACAGCCCGCACGTCGCGAACGCCGATATGGCTTCGAACAGGACGACGTCCAAGGTCAGGTCGGTAATGGCCAGCAGGATGAGGCTCGCGACGAGGACGAGGGTTGCGCCGACGAACACCACCGCCACGGACAGGCGCAAGACGCCGGAGGGGATGCGCCGCCCCCACGCCTCGATGTCCCGGTCACCGCGGGCTTCGGCCCGGATCGCTAAGAGCATTACCGCGAACGTCGTCACTTTGATCCCGCCGGCGGTGGAGGCGCTGCCCCCACCGACGAACATGAGCGCGTCGGTGACCAGCCAGGTTCCCTCGTTCATGGCGCTGACATCGACGATGGTTAGGCCCGCTGAGCGCGGCATGATGCCGTGGAAGAGCCCCGCATGCAGCTTTTCGCCGAAGCTTAAATCACCCAGCGTGTTCGCGTTGGACCACTCCAGGCCCGTGATCAAGATCGCGCCCGCCAGAACGAGCAGGAGGGACGTAGTGACAGTCAAACGCGTGTGCAAATTCCAGCGCTGGGGGCGGCGCCATTTGCGGGCCAGGGTCATGATGACGGGGAACCCGAGCGCCCCAATGAACGCGGCGATCATAATCGGCCCGGTTAGGAGCCAGTCCGTCGCATAGGGGAACAACCCGTCGGGGGTTGAGACGAATCCCGCGTTATTGAACGCCGAAATTGCGTAGAAAACGCCGTGCCACAGTGCTTTAGGAAAGTCGAAGCCGAGCGATAAAAATCGTGGCACCAGCAGCGCGGCAATGAACAGTTCCACCGTCACCGAAGCAAGGACGACGACTCGCACCAGGGCGCCGACCTCACCGAAGCGCTGGGCTTTAGTTTCGGCCGCGGCCAGGATGCGCTGCGTGAGCCCGAGCCGGCGCGATACGGCCATCCCGAGCAGGGACGCCAAGGTCAGCACGCCCAGGCCGCCAATTTTGATGCCGACCAAAATTACGGCCTGCCCAAATCCGGACCAATAAACCGCGGTGGGAACGGTGGTTAGCCCGGTGACGCAAACCGCAGATGTGGCGGTGAATAGTGCATCGACAAAATTGGCAGACTTGCCCGAAACGGTTGCCGCGGGCAGCCGCAAAAGTATCGTGACGATGCCAATTACTGCGGCAAAAATCACTACAGCGAGCCGGGCCGGGGCGCGGCGTGCGATGTAGTCGACGTAATCACGTGCCGCCAGTAGCGGCCGGGGCAGGTTGAGCCCCATTTTTTTGCCCTCCGAATTGCCGAATCATTCTCGCGGAAGCCTACTCGCAATTTGGCGCCGCCGATACTGCTCGCAAGACCGTGCCCCGCGGTGCGCGCCAGCGCCCGCATGGCGCGATAGCGTGTAGCAATGACTTCGCTGGTGCAGTTTGTGTGGTCGGAGGACCTCGCGAACTATAACTTCGGGCCGCAACATCCCATGGCGCCCATTCGCCTTGAATTGACGGTGCGGCTGGCGCGGGAGTTGGGACTATTTAACGGGTCCGGCGTCGACGTGGTGCGACCCGAACTGCCATCTGACGATTTGCTCGCACTCGTCCACACCCGCGAATACATCGCCGCCGTCCAGCAGGCAGCTGACACGGGCGAATCCAATCTGGAATTTGGCCTGGGCACCGATGACGTCCCAGTCTTTCGCGATATGCACACGGCATCGGCGCGAATTGTGTCCGGGACCGTGCGCGCGGCCGAAGCGATTTGGCGCGGCGATATTTTGCACGGCGTCAATATTGGGGGCGGCCTGCATCACGCGATGCCGGATTCCGCGAGCGGGTTTTGCGTCTATAACGACGCGTCGGTGGCGATAGCCCGCCTGCTCGAGTTGGGCGCCAAACGCGTGGCCTACGTCGATTTGGATGCCCACCACGGCGACGGGGTAGAAAAAGCGTTTTGGAATGACCCGCGCGTCATAACCGTGTCGGTGCACGAATCGCCGCTGAGTCTCTTCCCGGGCACCGGCCACCCCGTGGACCTGGGCGGACCGGACGCCGAGGGGACGGCCGTAAACGTCGCCGTGCCCGGCGGCATCCGCGACGGAAAGTGGCTGCGCGCGATCCATTCCGTGGTCGACCCGGTTTTGCGGGTATTCGAACCCGAGATAATCATTTCCCAGCACGGGGTCGACGGGCACTGGGAAGACCCGCTCACCCACCTGGCGCTCTCCGTCGATGGAATGCGCGAAGCGATGAGCGCCATGCACCGCCTCAGCCACGATTTGAGCGGCGGGCGCTGGCTGGCACTGGGCGGGGGTGGCTACGAAATTGTGGACGTCGTGCCGCGGGCTTGGTCCCATCTGCTCGGGGTCGCGGCACATCAGCCCGTGGGATTGAGTGTGCCAATTCCCGATGGGTGGCGGGGCTATGTTTCCCAGCGCCTGGGGCGCCACGCGAAAGCCGCAATGGGTGATGACGCCGATGTGTGGTGGAAGAGCTGGGAAGTGGGTTATGACCCGGCCGATGAGGTGGACCGCGCGGTCATGGCCACGCGCAAGGCGGTCTTTCCGCTACACGGTTTAGACCCATATTTCGATTGACCTCTTTCACTTCTGTCACATCTGCCACTAGAGTGTCTTTAAATGATTGAGGTTCCGATGCGAGTCGGACTTGAATGAGTGGGGATGAGATGGCAAGCACGGAGCCGCAACGCGATGATTCGCGCGCGCAGTTCCTTACCGTTGCGGAGGTCGCAGAAACGCTGCGCCTATCACGCATGACGGTCTATCGGTTAGTGCACTCAGGGGAGTTGCCGGCGATGCGGGTCGGGCGATCATTTCGCGTTCCCCAGTCGGCAGTAGATGCACTGGTTGAGCAGAGTTTTGGCGCTCAAAACTATGACGATGACTCCCGGGCAGCCAACGGTTGATTAATCCGGGTATTCTTACCCCAGGTGTTGACGCACAAGCGGTGTTGACGCACAACTAATCAATTGCGAGGTACTAGCTGTGGGATCAGTAGTTAAGAAGCGCCGCAAGCGCATGTCGAAGAAGAAGCACCGCAAATTGCTTCGGAAGACGCGCCACCAGCGTCGCAACAAAAAGTAGTTTCAAGTGGGTCCGATATTCGGGCCCACTTTTGTTTTACCCGGGGTTGTTTCCGCCCGCTTGTTCCCGCACCTACCCGCGATTGCCCGCGTACCTACCCGCGGAATTTGCTGCGGAGCCACCGCCGCGCAGCCCGCTGCACCACCATGGCGGCCCAGAACAGTCCGGCGCCATAGGCTGCCTGCAGCGACTTCCGGGCAGCTGGTCGACGCTTGCGGAAATCTCGCACCGGCCACCCAACGTTCATCGCGTGCAACCGCAACCTGGGATCGGGATTAATGGGCGAGGGGTTGCCGACTGTTTCCAGCAGGTCTAAATCATTGATCGAGTCGCCATAAGCGAATGAGTTTTCTAGATCTAGATTTTCCCGCTCTGCGAGCGCGCGCACCGCTTCGGCTTTGACTTCCCCATGCATCATGTTGCCCTTGAGATGCCCGGTGTAAAAGCCATTCTTATTTTCCGCGACCGTAGCTAGCGCGCCGGAGGCGCCCAGGCGGCGTGCAATCAGCTCACCCACCTCGACGGGAGTTGCGGTTATGAGCCACACCTGGTGGCCCGCTGCTAGGTGCTCATCGAGAAGCGCCTTGGTGCCGGGAAAAATGCGGTGGGCGAGCACCTCGTCATAGACCTCTTCGCCTAGGGCGGTGAGTTCGGCGACGGACCGGCCGGCCACGATTGCTAGTGCCCGCTGGCGTACGGCAGCGATCCGGCGCTTATTTTCGCCAAAGACCATGTACGCCACTTGATGCCAGCCAAAGCGGATGATGTCCGGAACGGTGAAAAAGTCCCGAGAGTACATGGCTTCTGCAAGCCAAAACGCGCTCGCGCCCCGAATGATGGTGTTATCGACGTCAAAGAATGCCGCCAGTTGCCGCGCGGGCGCGGTCTCACCGTTATTTGGCTCCGGAGATGGCCGCTGCGAACTATTTGACGAAACTGGCATTACCCCACCCTATTGCCTTATAGAGTGGAGGCGACATGACAAACGCAATGAATGGTCCCCGCATCCGCTTATTCGGTCGAACGGCGTGTTCGCTGTGCGACGTGGCCCGCGATCTGGTGAGCGAGATGTGTGTCGAATTCGACACGACCTTTGAAGAAATTGATGTCGACACCGACCCCGAACTGCGCGCTGAATATGGCGAGTTGGTTCCGGTGGTGCTGGTGGATGGCAAGCAGATTGGTTTTTGGCAGATCGACCCGAATCGGCTGCGGGCCGCCTTGCAGGCATAGCGCAGTTCGAAGAGGATTTTAGTTTTCTACACGCGCGCGCGTATCATGACCAAGCGCGAAGCGGTACTTTGTGTCTACATTCACAAGTCATTACCCTATGCATGTGCATTGATGAACGGAGCCCGATGACCACAGTGCGAACGGTCCCGGAAGCCTCGGTAGCCCGCTTGCCGGTTTACCTAGGTGCCTTGGATGTCCTCGCTGACCGCGGGGATCGCACCGTATCGTCGGAACAGCTTGCGGAAATCGCCGGCGTCAGTGCCGCGAAACTTCGTAAAGATTTGTCCTATCTTGGGTCAAATGGCATTCGCGGTGTGGGATATAACGTCTCGCACTTGATGGAATGTATCGGTGAGGCATTAGGTCTCACTTCGATTTGGCCCACCGTGGTGATTGGTGCTGGAAACCTCGGCCAGGCACTTGCGGGATATGACGGCTTTCGAGAACGCGGTTTTAAAGTTGTCGCGATTTTGGACGATGATTCACGCGTGGTCGGCAGCCACGTCGCGGATCTGGAAGTCCACCCGCTTTCCGAACTTCAACGCATTGTGGGTGAAGAGCAGGTCTCGATCGGAATTATTGCCGTTCCGGCTGCCAGTGCGCAGCAGGTTTGCGATGAATTAGTCGCAACGGGTGTGCGATCGATTTTGAGTTTTGCGCCCACGGTTTTGCAGGTACCGAATGGCGTCACTTTGCGCCAGGCGGACTTGTCAACTGAACTACAGATTTTGGCATTCCATGCCGACAAGGAGAAGTTGTGAGCCAGAACGAATCGGCCCACGCGCCGTTGGTGGCGTTTGTAGGCGCAGGTCCCGGCGACCTCGGCCTAGTCACCTCCCGCGCGGCAACGCTGCTTTCCCGTGCCCAAGTGGTGATTATCGATGATTCCGTATCTCGGGACATCGTTATGCACCATGCGCGTGAGGAAGTAGAGGTCGTAACGGTGGATTCCACCGAGTCCGGTGCGGTGCAATTACGCAATGCTCTGGCCGATAAGCCTGAGATCATTGTGCGCCTCGTCGCTGGTGAGGGGGCATCGGATCCGGCGCTCGCCGCGGAATTGGCGGCGGTACGCAAACTGCGCGCCGAGGTGGAGCTGGTACCGGGGGTGTCGCCTTCCACCGCGGTGCCGGCATATGCGGGCTTGGTGCCCACGGTCGACTGGGCGATGCACGTCGTGATCGACACGGGCATCGTCAAAGACCTCGAGCCTCTCGCGAAGTCAGCAGTCGCTGCGGGCGCGCCGATTGTGGTCCGCGGTATCTTCTCCGAGGTCCTCAGCGCGCTCGACGTACTGGTGCGTTCCGGTCAGCCCAATGATTCACACGTGGTGCTGGCAATTCGCGGGACCACGGTTGATCAGCGCACGTTCCGGGGCATCCTGCGCGGACTGCGCACCAAGACCAAGGCGTTTGACGCTGACGCGCCCGCAGTCGCGATCGTCACCGCGGAAGAATCCGTTGCGGACGAGAACCGCTGGTTCGACCGGCGCGCGCTCTTCGGCTGGCGCGTGCTGGTGCCGTGCGCCAATCAGGACGTATCTGAGCTCACCGACCGCCTCGCGCACTTTGGTGCCGCTTGGGACCTGGTGGCCACGACGTCGATTGAGCCCCCACGCACCCCGGCCCAGATGGATCGAGCGACGCAGGGTCTCGTACGCGGGTCCCACGGCTGGGTGGCATTCACCTCACCGCACACGGTGCGGGCGGTGCGCGACCGCTTCGAAGACATCGGTCTGGATGCCCGCGTTTTGGCCGGCGTGAAGATCGCCTCAGTTGCGGGCCCGACGCTCGAAGCCCTGCAAGAGTGGGGAATCGAACCCGACCTGACACCCGATGAGGACGCACAGCCCGGAGTAGAGGGGCTGGCCGAATCCTGGGCCGCATACGACGACATTGTCGACCCGGTGCGTGGAGTGCTGGTGCTGAATGCCGAAGTTCCCACGGAACCGCTGGTGGAATCACTCACCAAGGGCGGCTGGGATGTCGACGAAGTCGTTGCCTACCGCACGGTGCGGGCGGCGCCGCCGCCGGAGGCTGTGCGCGATGGCATCAAGCGCGGCCGTTATGACGCGGTGCTCTTCTCCTCGTCATCGACTGTTCGCAACCTGGTCGGTATCGCGGGTAAGCCGCACGCCACGACGGTGATCATTTGCGCTGGCCCCAATACGGCCCGCACGGCTGAAGAGCATGGCTTGCGCGTAGCGGCTATCGCGGATCGCGCCGATGGTCGCGCTCTGGTTGATGCGCTCGCAGATGTCGCACGCGAGATGCATCGCGAAGCCGAAGCTGAAGGTGTGGAACTCGTCCGACCCTCGGACCGAGTCCGCCGCCGCAAGCGCTAACGCGTAGTTTTCCCATTTGTCAGTGGGCCGCACCAAGCTTTGGTGCGGCCCACTTTT
>Ga0209487_1004554_pt1 | contig 10606 bp, 10 predicted proteins | sample Poulit2012_FD_187524 | JGI IMG/M metagenome (GOLD analysis project Ga0209487, IMG submission 187524) | Agricultural soil microbial communities from Georgia to study Nitrogen management - Poultry litter 2012 (SPAdes) (version 2) | ecosystem: Environmental > Terrestrial > Soil > Agricultural land... | reverse complement strand
AGGTTGATAGGTTCGAAGTGGAAGCATGGTGACATGTGAAGCTGACGAATACTAATCGATCGAGGGCTTAATTAACTTACTAAGTCGTTGTTGATGCACTCTTATTTAGTTTTGAAGGTACAATTTTTAAACTTTTTACTTGCATTTTTCAATGAAATGTTGTATATTTATAATGCTGAGTAGATAATATAAAACATATCGCGGGGTGGAGCAGTCTGGTAGCTCGTTGGGCTCATAACCCAAAGGTCATAGGTTCAAATCCTATCCCCGCAACCAAATATTTAAACGGTCTGGTAGTTCAGTTGGTTAGAATGCCTGCCTGTCACGCAGGAGGTCGCGGGTTCGAGTCCCGTCCAGACCGCCATTTTATTTTAATAATGTTTAATCCGCATGGTTTCGATAACGAAATCATGTTTTTTTATTTTTAAATTTTTTTACGAATATTAAATGGGAAGTTTTTCAGTAGTAATAATAAAGGAAAAGTCTTTACTCAACAATATATTTATATGTTCACTTTTAAAATGTTTTAGCAAATCTCATTCGTTAATAAAAGCGTCAAACATTTTAATTAATCTTTTCATTTTTAAATTGTATTTGCTATGATGAATTTAATAAGTAGGTGAAAATAATAAATGGATGAGTTTCAATTAATTAATATGATTAAGCAAAAGTATTATAAACAGCCTACATTAATTAAAGGAGTAGGTGATGATGCGGCGGTTTTTCATCAACCTAATAAAAACATCGTAACCGCAGTTGATACATTTGTTGAAAATATACATTTCTCAAAAGAAACGATGTTGCCCTATCATTTTGGGTATCGTAGTTTAGCAGCTTCTGTGAGCGATCTAGCTGCTATGGGAGCTCAACCTGCTTTTTATCTCGTTTCAATTGTAGTTCCCGCATCAAAGGATGACGAAAAAATAAAAGAAATTTTTCAAGGAATGAATAGGTTTGCTAGTAAATATAATATGGATTTAATTGGCGGAGATACTGTTTCGGGAAAAGAACTTACTATATCTGTTACGGTTATCGGTTATGTACAAAGTGATTATGTACGATATCGTCACGTGGCAAAGGATAATGATGTTATTTTTGTTACTGGAACATTAGGTAATTCACAAGCCGGTTTATATACGTTGCAACATAAGTTAACGATTGAAAACAAACATTATTTTATTAAAAAACATCGGTTTCCAAACCCGCGCGTAGCTTTTTCACAAGCGTTAACGGATATAAAGCGAGTTTCTTTAAATGATATAAGTGATGGTATTGTAAACGAGCTTTATGAAATTGCGGAGGCTTCAAACGTTAATTTGCTCATTGAAGATGCATTAATGCCTGTACATAAAAGTCTTGCTCAATTTACTGAAGAACTTACGAAACAATGGGTTTATTTCGGTGGAGAAGATTTTGAACTCGTTGGCACAGCTGCGGAAACAGATTGGGAAACTATTAAACGAATAGGTAAACAAACGAATACAAAGGTGACAAAAATTGGTTATGTTAATAACAATATTTATGAAAAACGTGGGAACGTTTATTTAAAAATTAATAACGAAGTAAAATTACTTAAAAAAGAAGGATATATTCATTTAAAGTAGGTGGAAGTGTGAGTAAGTTTACTGTCCAAACAGAAAGTGCGGATGAAACCGTAAAAATTGCTAAACAACTTGCTAAATTATTAAACGGTGGATCTGTCATAACACTTGAAGGTGATTTAGGGGTTGGTAAAACAACCTTTGCAAAGGGCATTGCTAGTGGATTAGGTGTTAAACAGACCGTATCAAGTCCAACCTTTACGATTATTAAAGAATATATGGGGGAAGAGTTTCCTTTTTACCATATTGATGCATATCGTTTAGAACATTCAGATGAAGATATAGGCGTTGATGAATATTTTTTTGATCAAGGTATAAGTGTCGTTGAATGGGCCCAGTTTATTGAACATTATTTACCTAAAGAGTATTTACAAATTGTAATTACGTATATCAATGAGCAAACGCGATCATTGCAATTTATACCCTTTGGGAAAAGTTATTTAACAATTGTTGAACAGTTGTCGGAACAATTAAAGGAATAATTAATGAGGAGTTTTAAGCCATGAATGTACTTACGATTAACACATCCGATCAAGTGTTAGGTGTCGCTCTATTAAAAGATGACCAAATAATAGGTGAATACGTTACAAATTTACGTAAAGGTCATGCGGAACGTTTAATGCCCGCTATCGTTCATTTAATGGATGAAGTGGAATGGGTGCCAGAAGACTTAGATAAAATTGTCGTTGCTAAAGGTCCTGGTTCATATACAGGTGTACGAATAGGTTTAACGACAGCGAAAACATTAGCATGGGCATTAGAAATACCGATTGTTGGCATCTCAAGCGTTTATTCGCTTGCTTATCAAGCTTATTTTTCACCCTATTTAATAAGTCCATTTTTCGATGCGCGACGAAATCGGGTATATACAGGGCTTTATAAATGGTCAGATGATCGTTTACAAGTATTAAAAGATGAACAAAATATTGCTATGGATCAATGGTTAGAAAAGCTTGCTCCTTTAGATAAAAAAGTCGTTTTTTTAAGTCCTAGTATTTTATCCTTCAAAGAGAAGATACAAGATGTATTGGGGGAGAATGCTTTATTTGCTAAAGGACCATATAATGTTATACGACCAGCTCATTTAGCTTTGGCAAGTGCAAATGTTGAGCCAATAAATGTTCATACCCTTGTTCCTAATTATTTGCGTTTAGCAGAAGCAGAAGCAAATTGGTTAAAACAAAAGGACGCAAAAAATGAGTGAGTTATTTATTAGAAAAATGAACCATGATGATTTGGCAGACGTTACAACTATTGAAAAAGCATCATTTATAGGGCCATGGAATGAAAAAGTTTTTGCCCGTGAATTGGATAACAATGAATATGCTCATTATTTTGTACTTATTTATAATGACCAAATTGTTGGTTATGCAGGTTTATGGATTGTGATGGACGATGCACAAGTAACGAACATTGCTATTCATCCGGATTTTAGACGGCGTCAATTCGGTGAAAAATTGTTTAATTATTTATTACATTATTCTATTGGAAAAAATGTTGTACGCTTTTCTTTAGAAGTTCGTATATCAAACATTGCCGCCCAAAAATTGTATCGTAAATATGGGCTTGTTCCAGGCGGTATTCGAAAAAAATATTATAAAGACAATCAAGAAGATGCACTTATTATGTGGGTGAATTTACAATGACAAAAGATATTTATATATTAGGTATTGAAACGAGTTGTGATGAGACGGCTGCGGCAGTTGTAAAAAATGGCCGGACATTGTTGAGTAATGTTGTCGCCTCACAAATAGAAAGCCATCAAAGATTTGGCGGTGTCGTACCGGAAATTGCTTCAAGACATCACGTTGAACAAATTACTTTCGTTTTAGAGGAAACCCTTGAACAAGCGAAGGTAACGTGGGATGATATTGATGCAATAGCAGTTACTGAAGGACCGGGGCTTGTCGGTGCTTTGCTCGTCGGTATTAGTACAGCAAAAGCTTTAGCCTTTGCGAAACAAAAGCCGTTAGTCGGGGTTCATCATATTGCAGGTCATATTTATGCAAATCGATTGCAAAAGGAATTCGAATTTCCGTTACTTTCATTGATCGTCTCAGGTGGTCATACAGAGCTCATTTTAATGAAGGAACATGGCCACTATGAATTACTCGGTGAAACCCTTGACGATGCAGCAGGTGAGGCTTTTGATAAAGTTGCCCGCATGTTAAAATTACCTTACCCAGGTGGGCCGCATATCGATAAACTCGCTGCAAAGGGTAAGGCAACAATCGATTTTCCGAGAGCTTGGCTTGATAAGGAAAGTTATGATTTTAGTTTTAGTGGATTAAAATCTGCTGTTAACAATTTCCTTCATAATAGTAAGCAACGTGGAGAAGAAATTGTCAAAAAAGATGTAGCGGCCAGTTTTCAAGCGAGTGTTATTGATGTTCTCGTTGAAAAAACTTATCGGGCAGCATTACAATATAATGTCAAGCAAGTAATTGTTGCAGGTGGTGTAGCGGCAAATAAAGGTTTGCGTAAATCCCTAGAGCAAAAATTTGCCCATGAAGATTTAGATCTTTTAATTCCACCACTTTATTTATGTACTGATAATGCAGCTATGATTGCTGCTGCTGGGACGATTGCCTATGAACGGGGTTATCGTTCCACGTGGGATATGAATGCCAATCCATCATTACCAATTAGATGATTGAGCTAGAATTAGAAGTTGAGAAGTGTTGTAGTTAACTTTTTGAACGGATGAGATGAAATGACAAATAAACAATCACATTATTTACAAACAGATTTAATTATTCTTCTAATTCTTTTTATAGGAGTTAGTTTATTAGCGATATATAATGCTCAACAATTAGAACAATATGCTGGTAAAAACTTTGCTTTACAACAGGCTGTTTGGTATGCAGCCGGCTTATTTATATTAGTGACTATTCAATTTTTCGATCTAGAACAAATATCGAAAGTGAGTATATATATTTATATTTTTGGTGTTTTACTGCTCGTCGCTCTCTATTTTAGCCCTGCGACAATTGCACCTGAAATTAATAAAGCTAAAAGTTGGTTTAACTTAAAGGAATACGGTATACCCCTTTCGATTCAACCGTCGGAATTTACAAAAATTGGAATTATAGTTTATTTGGCTTCTTTAGTTAGTCGCCATAAAGAAAAGTTTAAAAAGCCTAATTTAAAAACAGATTTATTTTTACTTTTAAAAATAATCGTTGTAACAGTGTTGCCGATAATGTTTATTTTAACAGAGCCGGACCTTGGAACATCACTCGTTATTTTATTTATCGGTAGTGTCATTATTTTATTGTCGGGTATTGATTGGAAAATAATTGTTTTATTAGGGACATCTGTTACAGCGGCTGCAACTGCACTCGTCGGATTAATTGTAAAATTTCCTGATTTCGCTCGTGATGTGATCGGCATCAAACGACATCAAATTAACCGTGTTTTAACTTGGTTTGATCCAACATCTGTTAGTGATACGTTTCATATTGATCGTTCCATGCAAGCGGTTGGATCAGGACAACTTTTTGGTAAAGGAATGAGTAGCTTACAAGTACTCCTTCCTGAAGCACATACAGACTTTATTTTTTCCGTCATTGGGGAAAGCTTTGGTTTTATTGGAGCAGCTCTCGTTATTTTGCTTTACTTTCTATTATTATATAAACTCGTTTCTTTAGGTTTACAAATTTATAAAATTAATGAGTTCGGTGCTTATATTTGTTTCGGGTTTATGAGTTTAATGTTAATTCATACGTTTCAAAATATCGGCATGACGATTGGCATTATGCCAATTACTGGGATTCCTCTTTTGTTTATAAGTTATGGTGGAAGCTCAATATTGTCGACGATGATCGCTTATGCACTCGTCTATCGCGTAGCTATTGAATACGATATTCAAAATGACTTTTTATTCAAATAAAAAAATGAGCTAATCACTTATTTGTGAATTAGCTCATTTTTTCATGTAAACTTGTCCACTTCTCCATATAATCGTCGATAATTTTCCGGATTTCGTTCGTTTTATCCATATATTTTAGTGATTTCTCATAGTCATTAAAAACGTCTGGTTTTGTCATTTTTCCCTCTAAATGAGCTAATTTTTGTTCTAGTTTAGCGATTTTTTCTTCAATCGTTGCTATTTTTCTTTCATGACGGCGTTTTTCCCGTTCAAGTTGTTTAGCTCGCTCAAATTGTTCTTTCCGAGATTTTGTCGCTCGCTCTAATTTTCCTTCTTCACCGCGCAATGCTTGGCGTTCAAGTTCTTCGGCTTTTTTCTCAACAAAATAGTCATAGTTACCTAAATAAAGCGTAAAGTCATCTTTTTGCATGTCGATAACTTGATGAGCAATTTTGTTAATAAAATAGCGATCGTGGGAAACGAATATAATCGTTCCAGGGAAATCGTTTAAAGCAGCCTCTAAAACTTCTTTACTATTAATATCTAAATGGTTTGTCGGCTCATCTAAAATGAGTAAATTTCCCTGTTCCATAAATAGCTTTGCTAAGGCGAGTCGCGCTTTTTCTCCACCACTTAATGTATTTACATTGTGCAAAACATCATCGCCTGTGAACAAAAAATTACCTAAAACAGTACGTATATCTTTTTCATCAGTATTTGGATAATCGTCCCACAATTCATTCAGAACTGTCTTAGAAGATGATAAGTTTGCTTGTTCTTGATCAAAGTAACTTATATCAACATTCGTCCCAATATCAATTTCCCCATCTGTTGCCCTAAGTGTGCCCGTAATAACTTTTAATAAGGTTGATTTGCCAACACCATTTGGCCCAACGAGTGCTATGCGATCGCCACGTCTAATATGTAAGTTAACATTTGTAAACAGTGGTTGTTCTTCACTCGAATATTTAAAGGAAATATTTGTTAACTTCAACACATCAAAACCACTTCTTCGTTTCGTTGAAAATGAAATATTTGCTGTTGCATCACTTTTTAGTGGCTTTTCTAATCGTTCCATTTTTTCCAGTTGCCGGCGACGGCTTCTCGCTCGGCTAGATGTTGATGCCCGAGCTATATTTCGCTCGATGAATGTTTCCATTTGTTTAATTTCTGCTTGTTGTTGTTCATAAGCAGCTACTTCGCGTTCATAATCCATCTCTTTCTGCTCAATATATTTTGTATATGAACCAACATATTTTTTCGCTCGTTTGTTTTCTATTTCATAAATAATATCGGCTGTTCGATCTAAAAAATAACGATCATGCGACACGAGAACAATCGCTCCATTGTAATGTTGCAAGTAATTTTCTAACCACGCTAGTGTATCGATATCTAAATGGTTTGTCGGTTCGTCCAAAATGAGTAAATCAGGTGATTGCAACAATAACTTTCCTAGGGCTAAACGTGTTTTTTGCCCACCACTTAATGTATGAATTTTTTGATCATATATTTCTTCAGGGAAATTTAATCCTGATAAAACTGTTTTAATCGTCGTTTCGTATGTATAGCCGCCTTCTCTTTCAAATGTTTGTTGTAAACGGTCATATTCAATAAGTAAAGTTGTTTGATCATTGGCAGTTGATTGTTGCATTTTTTGCTCTAGTAAGTTTAACTTATTTTGAAGTTTTAATACATGGGAAAATACGGTTAACATCTCATCCCAAATCGTACGTGTTGATTGTAATGTAGACTGTTGGGCTAAGTAACCAATTACTATTTCTTTCGGTTTAAAAATTTGTCCCGAGTCATAGTTATCATGTCCAGCAATTATTTTTAACAATGTCGATTTTCCTGAGCCATTACGTCCAACGATAGCTATACGTTCATTTCGTCTAATTTGTAAGGAAATATTCGCCAAAATTTCCCTTACTCCAAAAGATTTATATATATTACTTAATTGCATAATCATATGTCATACCACTTCCATTATAAAATATAACGTTTTTAATCACTTTGTCTTATTAAGTGTAACGTATAATGTTGAACATGTGCAATGCAAATAGAAATTTGAACAAGACGAGGACGGTTATTTTTGTTAAAATAGAAAGTAAGATGAAATTGGAGAGATGATTACATGTCAAAGTTTACCCATTTTAATAAACAAGGACGTGCGCGAATGGTCGATATAAGTGAAAAAGATACGACAGAACGTTCGGCAATCGCCCGTTCTAGCATTTTTTTAACGAAAGACATTTATGAAAATATCATCAATGCGACAACAGAAAAAGGTGACGTTCTAGGAGTGGCGCAAATCGCCGGCATAATGGCTGCTAAAAATACTCCTGATATTATCCCGATGTGTCATCCGTTACAATTAAGAGGCATTGATATTACGTTTGATTGGAACGTTGAGGAAGATCAATATGAATTGTTGATCGATGCTTTCGTGAAAACTAAGGGAAGTACAGGTGTTGAAATGGAAGCTTTAACAGCAGCTTCTGTAACCGCCTTAACCATTTATGATATGTGTAAAGCGATTGATAAAGGGATGGTTATCGGAAAAACGTATTTACTAGAGAAAAAAGGCGGTAAATCAGGAGACTATTATCGGACATAAAGGAGTTAATGCATATGGAACATAGTAATATACCGCAAGCAACAGCGAAAAGATTACCACTTTATTACCGCTATTTAAACAATTTAAATCAACAAGGGAAACAACGTGTATCCTCTAAAGAATTAAGCAAAGCTGTTAAAGTTGATTCAGCAACGATTCGGCGCGACTTTTCATATTTTGGGGCACTTGGTAAAAAGGGCTATGGTTACAATGTTGAATATTTACTTAACTTTTTTCGTAAAACATTAGACCAGGATGAGTTAACAAAAGTTGCTCTTATCGGTGTAGGAAATTTAGGAACTGCCTTTTTAAATTACAATTTTTTACGCAGTAACAATACGAAAATTAAAATGGCTTTTGATGCCGATGAAAATAAAGTAAACCAAAATATTGGTGACGTACCTGTTTATCATATCGATGAATTACATGATAAATTAAACGATATTGAAGTGGCAATACTTACAGTTCCTGTCCATGAAGCAGAGCGAATGACGGAGATGTTAGTCGATGCTGGAATCATTGGAATTTTAAATTTCACACCAGCGAGAATTACTGTTCCTAATCATGTGAGAGTGCATCATATCGATTTAGCAGTTGAACTGCAAGCGCTCGTTTACTTTTTAAAACATTACCCACTTGAAAAGTAGCAAGAGACCGGGATGAAACGTAATTAAAGGGTAAAAGCAGAGTTCAATTTTTTATTGTACTCTGCTTTTGTTATTTGCTGAATTTTTAAAAATAAGGTACGATTAATATATAAATATAATTCGGATTACGAAGTATTTTATAGGCTGGGGGAGCTCAATGGGTAACGTACATCAAAAGTGGTTAGTTGTCGTATCTGTATTATTGGGAACGTTTACAGTTATTTTAAATAATAGTATGTTAAATCCAACATTACCGACATTTATGGCTATGTTCAATGTTGATGCTGTCTCGGTGAGTTGGATTTTGACTATTTACATGGTTGCAACGGGGATGACAATGCCGTTAACGGGCTTTTTAGGTGATCGTTTTGGTAAAAAACGTACATACATTTTAGGTTTAACGATTTTTATGTTCGGATCGCTAGGAAGCGCCTTAAGTCAATCATTAGCGATGATTATTACATTTCGCGCGATTCAAGGGATGGCCGGAGGGCTTATGATGCCGATTGCGATGGCACTTATTTTTCATGCTTTTCCGCGCAATGAAAGAGGGCTTGCCGTTGGGATTTACGGAGTAGCAGCAATGGTCGCTCCGGCTATTGGCCCAACGATAGGTGGCATTATTATTCAATTTTTCACGTGGCCCTATTTATTTTTATTTAACATTCCCTTTGCCTTGCTCGGTATTATTTTTTCCATGAAGTATTTAAAACCGACTGAAAGAGCGGATGATTTAAAGTTTGATTATATTGGCTTTATTTTAATAACTTTGGGGATCGGTGCCATTTTATATGCGCTCGGTCGCGGGGCAACCCTCGAATTACTTCTATCACCGATAAGTTTATTTTTACTCATAAGTGGTGTCCTTCTCGTCGCCCTATTTGTTTATTATGAGCGAACCGTTGAACAACCGTTGCTAGACTTATCAATTTTTAAAATTTCAACATATCGTATTTCGATTCTCATTACAGCGACAGCATCCATCGGTTTATTTTCAGGTATTTTCCTTTTACCACTTCTTATCCAACAAGTGTATCATTTAAGCGAAGTGCAAACAGGTTTACTTTTCTTACCAGCCGCATTAATGAGCGGAATATTTATGACAATTGGTGGTCGGGTTCTTGATAGAAGTGGTCCGAAATATGTTATTCCTATCGGCTTAGTTATTCTAGGAGTATTTACACTAATGTTAGGGTTTAACAAACTAACGACATCGTTTTGGACGATACTTGCATTAAACGTCATTCGAAGCGCTGGTTTGGGAATGTCAAATATGCCAGCAACAACAGCTGGCATGAATGCGATACCAGATGAGAAAGTTGCTCAAGGTTCGGCGATGAACAATATTATTCGCCAAGTGACAGCATCCTTTGGGATTGTCTTCTTTTCTATTTATTACGAAGTCCGTCGGGCACAACTGTTTGCAATTCATCATGATTGGTCGATTGAAACTTCAACCTTACAGGCGATCAATGAATCCTTTATGATTGCAGGGATTTTTATTTTGCTTGTCGCCCCTTCAGGCTTTTTCCTAAAGGGTGTAAAGGAGCTCAAGGAGAATAGAAAAAACGTTTAAGTGAAAAAGAAAATTAGAATACATACTCACTTAAACGTCTTTATTATTTTCGATGATTAGATTTTAGTCGTAAATATAAGTTAAAGGCACGGATACTTACTCCGAAATCAAAGGTTGCTATAAGTACTAAAATATAAGTAAAAACATTCCACGTTGAGTTTGAAATACTGTTAATTGCTAAATAAGTGAACAATACACCGAGAAAGAAGTAAAAAACAGCTGTCCGTAAAGGAGAAAAAACCACGATTTATAAGCCCCCAAAAATGATCATTTGTGTCTGTATTTGTTCGAGTT
>Ga0209487_1004553_pt1 | contig 10606 bp, 11 predicted proteins | sample Poulit2012_FD_187524 | JGI IMG/M metagenome (GOLD analysis project Ga0209487, IMG submission 187524) | Agricultural soil microbial communities from Georgia to study Nitrogen management - Poultry litter 2012 (SPAdes) (version 2) | ecosystem: Environmental > Terrestrial > Soil > Agricultural land... | reverse complement strand
GGCTGATTGTACTTGCAGGTATGTTCGATGTTTTAGACGGGTTTATGGCCCGACTGGCCAATGCTACGAGCGATTTTGGGATGGAACTGGATTCTATATGTGATGTGGTCTCGTTTGGGGTGGCTCCGGGATTTCTGATGTACCATTTTGCTCTTCACGAGCTCCAGATTGTTGGCATCCTGCTGGCAGCTCTGGCGCCCCTTTGCGGAGCGGTGCGTCTTGCCCGCTTCAATGTGGAAGCCAGGTCGGAACCGGCGGACTATTTCAGGGGGCTGCCCATCCCGGCCTACGCCATTATGCTGGCCTCTTTTTATCTTACCTTCCGGAATCGGCTGGATTTGTTTGAGGTGCTGAATCAGGGGGTGATTTCCGTTCTGATCCCTGTCATTATAGTGCTCTCCTTTCTGATGGTCAGTACGATTCCGTTTGATAAAATACCACCTTTCGACCGGGAGTCGGTTAGAAAGCATAAAAGCCGTCTGATCCTTTTTGCCGTCTACTTTCTGATTATCATCATCTTTCAGGATATCGGGCTGATGATTGTTTTCTCATTTTTCATTTTGAAAGGATTGGCCGCCGGAGTCTATATTTTCTGGAAACAGGCCTTCACCGATGATCCCGATCCAATGGAAGAGAGTGTATTTTAAAGCGGAGGATCCTCTTCTAAATTCCTCTGAATGAATTCCATCACTCTCTTTGCATCCTCCTTTTTCAGCGGAATAACCCGATTACTCAGATTATTCAGATAGATCCAATCGGTATGATTCCTGTACCGAACCTTGATGCAGCGGTCACCCCGCACAATATCATTTGAGAGGCTGTTGTTGGGCATCTCATCGATCTTTACAGAAGCAATATCATCCAGGTTCCACACCTCCTCTGCAATCGTCGTTCTCTTTGTCTGGTAATGGACAGAGAGATCCCTGTTGCCTGACACCTCCAACCGAAGGGTTACCTTCCCGTCTTTAAGTTTGAAGAGAACAAGAATACCGGCAGCAAAAAAGGCAAACGACAAGACCCGGAAATAGCTTTCATTAAGTGCATTCTCCGTATTGACATAGAGCAGATAGAAAATCAGAGCTGCAAATAGCGAGACAACGGCTGCAGTGGGCCATAGTCTTGAAAATTTTTCTTCAACGGTCAGCTGATTCTTCAAGACAAGATGCGTTTGTTCAGGGTCTTACCGTTTTCGGTGATGTAGGCGTTGTGCAGGTTGGCGGTGAGGCAGGAGTGAGCCGGTATGACCGTAACCCAGTCCTCACTAAACTCTGCTGGCAGCGGCTGAATGGTTCCATGTTCCTGTGAGATGGCACCGATATACCCATCGAGGACAGAAATCTCCGCTTCTTTACTATAGAGTACCATCTGGCCGAAGTTTCTTCCCGACGCCTCGTCCACAAAATCCTTTGAGAGGTGGACAGCCCCGCCGTGGAGTATTCCTGTACGACTCTCCTTTTTTATCTGTGCCACTGGAATATTTACATATAGAGCAACATCATCCGGAGTGCAGCTGCCGATCTGAACCTGGGTCCAGTCGTAGAAGACAAAATTTCCAGCTGTGCACTCATCTAAAAAGCTCACATCATCCATCAGGCTGGCAGAAGGAGTATCACCCAGCGAAATTTTTGCATGGGGATAGATTTTTTTCAGTTCGAGGAGAATATCGACAGAGGGTTGAATTCTATTCAAAACCTCCTCTTTTCCGGAGCAACGGTAGGTTCTGCCATCATGAATATAAAATCCGTGGAACGTGGCTTTTGAGCTCCGTTCGGCTGCAAGAACCAGTTCCTCAATCCGCTCCTGCTCTTCGAAAGGAATCCCGCTGCGGCCATAACCCGGATCGATCTCAATATAGTAGGAGAACGGCTCCTTCAAATCGGAATCGAGCTTTTTAATGTGATCCGGGCTATTAACAAAAAGCCGCAGAGCTGCCTTAGTTTGCAATTCCTGTAGACCGGGGATCATGGCAGGGTAGAAGGGGAAGGCAATGGTCAAGTCTCTCCAACCGTGAGAGGCAAAATAGTGGCCCATGGAGACAGAAGAGACGGTAATAGCCTCAACGCCTTGTTCGCGGAACCACTCACCAACATCAGCGGATTGATGGGTTTTGAAATGAGGGCGGAACGTACAGTTTCCCGCAGCCATTTTATTGACCATCCGGTTGATATTTCGTTTACATCTGCGGGTATCAAGCAGAAGCCATGGGGTGTCGGGATGCGAAAACGTCATAGCATAGGGTGGTTAGAGTGCCAAAGTGCAAATTGAGAATGCAGACCAGTTAAAAACACCTTATTTTAAGGCAATATAAAACATTTTAACCAATCCCGGGACTCATTAAGAAGCAAATCCTCATAGGCCGGATCGAAAAGATCGATTTTCCTCAGTTGTCGCTCTATCAGCTTGATGCGAAAATTGACACCGGAGCATATACCTCGAGCCTCCATTGCCACAATGTGAAACTTTTTACAGAAGAGGGTGAACAAATCGTCGTGTTTCACGTATTGGACCCAAAGCATCCCGAGTATGAAAACAAACCCTACCGTGCCCGGGTTCACAAAATGAAAAAAATCAGAAGCTCCAACGGGCAAGTGGAAGAAAGGATTATCATCAAGCAAAAAGTTCAGTTTTCAGGAAAAGAAAGAGTGATAGAACTCTCCCTTTCCAACCGTTCCAAAATGCGGTATCCTGTCTTGCTGGGTCGAAAGTTTTTAAGCGGGCGATTTATCGTCGATGTATCTAAAAAGTATTTAAGTGAAGGAATTTAATCTATGCAAGACAACGCATTAAAGATTGCCATACTATCTCGTAACAAAACGTTGTACTCCACAAAGCGATTGATCCAGTCTATAGAATCACGGGGATATCAGCCGCTGGTTCTGGACCATTTAAAATGTGATATCGTGATAGAGCAGGACAAGCCCTCTATTTACTATAACGGAATGAGTCTAAAAAATATCGGAGCTGTAATCCCCAGGATTGGAGCATCAGTTACCTTTTATGGTGCAGCTGTGGTTCGCCAGTTTGAAATGATGGATATCCCCGTTGTGGTAGAGTCTCAGGCTCTGGTACGCTCCAGAGACAAACTGAGAAGCCTTCAAATCCTCTCCAGTTCAGGGGTGGGAATGCCAAAAACCGTCTTTACCAATTACAGTAAGGAGGTTACCCAGCTGATAGAGAGCGTAGGAGGGGCACCGTTGATTGTGAAGCTTCTGGAAGGAACTCAGGGGTATGGGGTTGTTTTGGCGCCTACAAAAAAGGCAGCCGAGTCGATCATAGAAGCCTTCCACAGTATGAAAACCCGGGTCATCGTACAGGAGTTTATTGAAGAAGCACGTGGTGCAGATATACGCGCATTTATTGTAGGTAATAAGGTGGTGGGGGCGATGCAACGTCAGGGAAAGGAAGGGGAGTTTCGATCCAATCTCCATCAGGGGGGGAGCAGTAAGCTGATAAAACTCTCAAAAGAAGAGCGAAAAGTTGCATTGACGGCGGCCAGGGCAATGGGCCTGAAGGTGGCGGGCGTGGATCTGCTTCAGTCCGACCGCGGACCGCTTGTTCTTGAGGTGAACAGTTCTCCGGGCCTTGAAGGGATTGAAAAAGCAACCGGGAGGGACATTGCGATGAAAATAGTGGATTATGCAGTGACCTTGATCGAGCGAAAAAAAGAGAACAAGAACAAACGGCGAAGAATCAATCTCAATGCCTGATATAATCAAAATAAACGGGGAAAAGGTAAAGCCCGGAGAGGACCGTTTTATCTACCTCAATATTGCCCGGCTACCTACCTACACCGATATCACGCTTCCTGTGCGTATAATCCGGTCAGACAAGCCGGGGCCGGTGCTCTTGTTGTCGGGTGGCCTTCATGGTGATGAAATTAATGGAATAGAGATCGTACGGCGGCTGCTCTTTCGCGATTTGATAAGGCCTAAGCGTGGTACAGTCATCGCAGTTCCTCTGATGAATGTTTATGGGTTTATACAGAATGTTCGCGGAGTTCCTGACGGAAAGGATATCAATCGGAGTTTTCCGGGAAGTACGCAAGGTTCACTGGCCAAATTGGTGGCCCATACCATTATGAAAGAGATCATTCCTCTGATCGATTATGGTATCGATTTTCATACGGGTGGGGGTAGCCGTACCAACTATCCGCAGATCCGTTGCACATTTGATGAACAAATCAACCGGGAACTGGCAGCGGCATTTTCACCCCCTGTAATCCTCCATTCTCCGTTTATTTCAAAGTCTTTCAGAAAAGCTGTTCATCAGCATAAAAAGACAATACTGGTATATGAAACCGGAGAGACTCTTCGTCTGGACGAGCCTGGAATTACAGAAGGAATAAACGGTACGTTGCGACTGATGAAATATCTGGATATGATCAGCAATGCCCCGCATGCCACTGCCGAGCCTGAGATATTTGCAAAATCATCCTGGATACGGGCGGCCTATGCCGGGCTCTTTCTCTCAAAAGTTAAAATCGGAGATAATATCAAGAAATATCAAGTACTTGGGTATATCTCTGATCCCTATGGATCTGAAAAATACACCGTCAAAAGCCGTTTAAAAGGGAAAATAATCGGCCTGAGTATGAATCCGGTGATCCACAAGGGGGATGCACTGTTGCACATTGCAACACAACAAGTAACCAATTTTTTAGAAGTTAAAAAAGAATGAATAACGACATCATTTTTCACGCAGTATCGAAGAGAAAATGGCCTGAATATAACCGGCAGGGAGCCTTTAATCCCACCGGTTTGCCAGATAGAGAGGCGGTCATCAAATGTACCAGCAGTGAGGGGCTTCAAGAATATTTGAACAATGGTTTTAAAGGCCGTAAAAATCTGTTACTGCTGGTGATTGACCGATTCAGAGTGGATAATAGAATTACAAAAGGTGAGAAGCCGGGAGAGTTGTTGATTCAGGGAGCTGTAAATATCGATGCGATTCTGGATAAAATCCGAATTGATTGCAATCAGGATGGTCTTTTTGATATTGAATTCAAAAGTAGTTGAGCCGTAAGTAATCTTACAAAATAATCAGCCGCAGCGAAAGAGGTTGAGCAGCACGAAAGCGTGGAGTTTATCGTTCAGGAAGGTTATAGGGGATTGTATGTAGCTATATCTCTTGCGGTTAAGCGTACGAGTTCCCGATATGCAGACAGTTGAGGCCGGATTGCCAGATGAGAATGAGATGGTGCCGAAGTGAAAGACATTCCTGACTGCGGTGTCCATTAAACAAGAGAAGTCATTTCGTTGAGAACGTACCTGCCAGAGGTCTGGCCAATAAAAGAGATAGCCATCTCAATCAGAACTTTCCACTGGGACGTGTGGCCAAAACAGATATGGCCATTCTAGATTCAAACATTTCTGTTAGTACGATTCTGCCAGAGAAGTTGCCCATCATAAGGGATCAAACCGATCTAAGCATTTCAACCACAGGTGTGGCCAGAATTGAAGATGCCATTCCAATCAGAGCGTTCATGAGAAAGAGCTCGCCAAAAAAATGGCTTTAGGAATCGGACGTTCCTTTTAGAAAGTTCACTTGTCAGAAGATCCATGCTGACAGAAAGTGCATAAGGGTGAAAGACACATTCACCTAAGAGAATGGAGTCGTTGAACCGAGCCTCTGCAGGTCGAATTTACATAACATAAATGAACTATAATATATATTATGTAAAGTAGAGTAGAAAATATACCGACAAAATGGTTGATCTTATGCGAAGCTACCTGATGCCCCCCACTACAAAGAGCTTCTAACTGGCATCAGAGTGCTTCAAATTAGGCTATTTTGAAAGTGCTTCTGCTATCTTCTTGTAGTCCGGCTCTTCAGATGAGTTCTCAAGTACCTCTTTGTAGATAATTTCATTCTCCTGATTGATAACAAATGCAGAGCGTTTTGCCACACCATTAAGTCCTTTAAACTCCTCATAGAAGCTGTCGTAAGCTCTTGAGACTTCCTTGTTAAAGTCGCTCAGGAGTTCAAAATTAAGATTGTTCTGCTTTTTAAATTCACGCAACGTGTGGTGGCTGTCTACACTAATTCCAAATACCGAGGCGTTCAGTGCGTTGTACATTTTCATATTGTCCCGGGTTGTACACATCTCCGCGGTACAGACGCCTGTAAAGGCCAGTGGGAAAAAGAGCAAAACGACTTTCCCTTTTTTAGTCTCATCAAAGAGGGTGGTCTCCTCTCCCTTGGTGTTTTTAAGTGTAAAATTTACAGCCTTTTTGTTCGTAGCCATTTCATTCAATATTTATAGGGTTTGTATTTATATGAAAATCTTTGAAAGTCAATAGAAACAGATAGTAAAGAGCCAATCCCCCAACTCCGATAAGGATGAGTTCCAGGTTTGGCATTTGAAATGGAAAAAGGGATAGATTTCTGTTTATCAGTACTAGTGAAATCAAAAGCGCAATTCCGATACTGTATCTCCGTACGGCTTCTTTTTTCTTGTAACTGTCGATCAGTATAACCGCAACCAACACCGGGAGGATCCCGATCCCTGCAAAAAGGATATCTCGCAGAATGGCCACATCATAGATCAACAGATACGTCAAAGGCAATATGAGAGGTGAATAGGCCATAAACAAGGGGTATCGAAAAATCTCATGCTTTAATTTTCTGATGAAGATCAGCATAGAAACCAGTAGCAATGAATTTCCAGTCAGGCAGCAGGCCTGGTAAATAACATGGCTGAATGGCAGATAAAAGAGCTGAGAGAGTACTCCCGCCGCAGAGATACCCATCGAAACATTGAGTATGCGGACGATATCTTTATGACGGGCATCGTTACATAGTCTCCTTGTCAGATAAACTCCGATGATAAGCGAAGTTAATATAACAAGGAGTCCTGCCACTACCGTTTAGTAAAAGTTGAATTAGAGATCGGCAATGCGTTGTCGTGATGCTGCCTTTTTATCAATTTCACGCTGCTGTTCTCTCTCTTTTTGATAGATCATGACCAGGTCAGCGATCTCCTTTAGCAGTTTTCTTTCATCCCGGATCATCTCCCGGGCAAAATCGAGTAAAGTGATGGTGTCCCCTTCTTCATTCACCAGGGTTCTTTCCCAACTGGTAAAGGGAAACTTATCAATCATACTCAGAAAAGAAGTACGATTTTTAATGATGAGCTGCAGCACGCTTTCCACATCTGCCTCATCATCAGGATCCGATTCAAACGTATCGGTATAGTGCGCAACGGAGGTGAGTCTGAGGGTACTGTTTTCTGAAAATACTGACTCCATCACACGCCTGAAATAACTGTGCTGGGCGTGATTGATCAAACGAAGTTTATTGAAGATGGACATCCCTCCCTCCGGTGTAACCGCATATGGGACGCTTTCTATGACAACTTTGAGGGCTTCAGCCTCATCTGCGAGATAGGCAGCATCCTGAACGAAATTGTCCAGGGTCTGCTTTGTAACCTCTTGCTCTGACATCACTACGTCTTCAGTAATTAAATAGGCCAGTGGGATGAGGCTTCTGTGGCATCATTTTTCTTCTGCTGTTCGAGCATGTCCACAAGTGAAAGTCCGGTATTCCATTCCCGGTCCCGATCCCTGACTGAGTGAATATTATTCTCTTCCTGGAAATCCCAGAACTGTCCGAACTGGTTGTTTCTATACTCTTTAAGGTAATCGAGCCGCTCTTTCAGCTCTTCTTTTGGCACCAGAAGTTTCTCTTTGTCGTAGATCGCTTCTTCACGTGATTCATACACCAGATCATACTCCTGACTCATGACGATCGCCTCTTCCGGGCAAACTTCTTCGCAAAATCCACAGTAGATGCAGCGCAGCATATTGATTTCGAACATCTCCGGATACCTCTCCTTCGGATCCTCACTTTCGCTGGCCTGCATACTGATCGCCAGCGGAGGGCATGCACGTGCACACAACCCGCACGCAACACATCGCTCCTGATCATGATCCTTCACAAGAACGGGACGCCCCCTGAAAATTGCCGGTGGATCCCACTTCTCTTCCGGATAGTTCAGTGTGGACTTTGGTTTAAATATCAATTTGAAAGAGTACCAGAGACCTCTGAAAATTTCCGGCAGATAGATCTTCTCAAGAAAAGATAATTTTCTTTCATTCTTATAATCATCGGAAAGCGGGTTGGCGACCGGCTTATCAAACTGTAGTTGCATACTGCTGTAGATTATATAATTTGATGCGTAATAATTTAGCTAAAAATAACCCTTTGAAGGAACCAATTCAAAAGTTAATTGAAAATAGCGTTTATTTCTGTCGAAACACCATTGTGATAGGAACTCCCTCAAAACCGAAGTGTTCACGAATTTTGCCTTCGATAAATCTCCGGTAGTTTGCAGGCAATTCCTGAGGGTTGTTCATGAAAAATTTAAATACGGGAGGATTCGATTTAACCTGAACCGCATATTGAATTTTCAGTTGCCGGCCCCGCTTGACAGGCATCGGCCGCTCTTTCAGAATCGTTGAGATAAAGGTGGTAAGCTCTTTGGTAGAAATCTTCTTCTGTCGCTCTTCAATGACCTTCTCGGCCATATCCAATACTTTGTGGATCCTCTGTCCTGTAAGCGCGGAGATTGTGATTATCGGGACAAAATGCAATGTCGGAACCTTATTGTATATGTAATCTTCAAACTCTTTTACAATGTGAGTGTCTTTATCAGGGACGATATCCCATTTGTTTAAAGCGACGATGATGCCTTTGTTGAAGTTCACCGCTTCTCTGAGTATTCGTTTGTCCTGAACATCAAAACCCTGGGTTGCATCTAATATCAGCACGACAACATCGGCTTCCCTGATAGAGCGGTCAGTACGAACCGTACTGTAAAATTCTATATTCTCTTTCACTTTGGCCTTTTTCCGTAAACCGGCTGTATCCACCAGGATATAGGTTTTTCCTTTGTAGTCGAGCTTACTGTTGATCGCGTCGCGGGTCGTTCCCGGTATGTCAGTAACAATACAGCGTTCATCATTCAGAAGGGCATTCATAAGGCTGCTCTTTCCAACATTCGGCCTGCCGACAAAAGCGATTGCGGGATAGGACTCCTCTTCTTTTATCTGTTTCTTCTCTTCCGGGAAACTCTCCACAACATCATCCAGCAGTTCTCCTGTTCCTGTGCCGCTGATTGATGAGAGCGGATAGATCTTTTCAAAACCAAGGGAGTAGAATTCGTAGGCCTGATTCTTTTTCTCCTCGTTATCACATTTGTTCACCACCAGAAAAACCGGTTTCTCCTGCCGGCGAAGGATTTTTGTGATCTCTTTATCGATAGAGGTGATGCCTGTTTCGGTATCCACTACAAATAGGATCGCATCCGACTCATCGATGGCCAGGTGTACCTGTTCACGAATTCCACGAGTGATAACATCGACCTCTCCGGGCAGATAGCCGCCGGTATCAATCACGTTAAACGTTTTACCATTCCAAAAACTCTCCCCATAGTGACGGTCCCGCGTAACCCCGTCTTCATCATGAACAATCGCTTTTCGACGACCTATTAATCTGTTAAACAGTGTGGATTTTCCGACATTAGGCCGTCCCACTATGGATACCGTCAAAGACATATGTTCTGTATTTAAAAAGTGAAATTAATTCGGGATTCAGATGAGTTGTGACACAACCCTGGAAATATTGTATATTTCTATTCAATCCATCAGACAATAAGTTAACGAATTTCCAAGAAAGCTTATGCTAGAAACGCTTCATAATTATTTTGGATTTGCCGGCTCCCTGCTGGTAGCTCTGTTTGTTTTCTTATTTTTTATATTTTGGATTGCCGGAGTTGCCGGAATTTGTTCGAAAGAGCGCCCCCCTGGCCGTCAGCTTATCTTTCTTTCACTTGCGATATTTATACCCCCCTACCCAGTTGCCTGGCTTCTCGCAGATATGGTGAAACAGAAGCGGCAGCTAAAAAAGCTTTAAACCTCTGCTGATTTTTGCGTTTTATTGTTCCAACTGACGCTGATCCGCAGAACTCACGGCATCAAGGTTGTTCTCGCTCTCTTCCACCAACAGCCAGGGTTCAAGCATCGTTTTTGGAATCTCTTCCAGGAAACGGGATGGCTGGGAGAAGAAGTCACCAAAACGGCTTTGGAACAGGGCAGGATAAGTCAGGAAGAGATACTCTTTTGCCCGGGTAACTGCCACATAGAAAAGTCGTATCTCTTCATCCAGCTGTTCGGGGCTGTCCAGTGCATAAAGGGAGGGCAGAATTCCGTCCAGACATTGCATCAGGAACACCGCTTTCCACTCCAGTCCTTTAGCCGAATGGATCGTGCTTAAAATCAGAGGGGCCTCTTCCTTCTTTCCCGGTTCAGTATCTATCGCAGTGGCTTCAATCGGATCGAGTGCCACCTCCTCTACCAGAACCTCCACCGATCTGTAAGATCCCGAAATACCCACAAAGGTCTCCAGGTCCTTCATTCTTTTGGGATAGTCATCATATCTTTTCTTACAGAAAGTTTCGTAATACGTGACCACGGCCTGCAGCTGTTCGGTTACGGAGTCACTTTTTTCGTGAAGTTCCTGGAATAGCAGGGCCAGTGCTTTTAACTGTTTCAGATAAGACTTGCCTGCTGCCGGAGCCTGGTGCATCGAGTAGGGATTCTTTTGCTGC
>Ga0209487_1004552_pt1 | contig 10607 bp, 14 predicted proteins | sample Poulit2012_FD_187524 | JGI IMG/M metagenome (GOLD analysis project Ga0209487, IMG submission 187524) | Agricultural soil microbial communities from Georgia to study Nitrogen management - Poultry litter 2012 (SPAdes) (version 2) | ecosystem: Environmental > Terrestrial > Soil > Agricultural land... | reverse complement strand
CATGTTTTGCCCACCACCAGTACAATAAACCGATCAACAACATCGCAAGATAATAATGTAGAATCAGTCGTTTATGATGTGTAAACCGTTCAAGCATAATTGATTCTCCTTTTCTCCACCACTTTTTCCTTAGTCTATTTACAAAAATAACCTAAAAATCTAAAACTACATTCATAGGCTAATTAAAACAAAATTATAGGTCATCTAAGACGATCATTTCACCAGTTAATGCATCTAGCCCATATTGACAATCTAATTTTCCACATAAAATATACTCCATTTGCTCAAAATCATAGACATAACAAGGATCTAATTCAATATATTCTTTCAATTTTTCATATGCGTTCTCTTGTTTAATCATTGCTTTTGCAGGAGGTTGAAATTCATCAAACATCTCCAAAAACATTTTATTATCTGCAAAGTTTAAAACTTCAAAACGATCTGGATCGATCATGATCGTTAGTTTTCTCCTAATTATACAATGGTCCTGATGTTGTAATCTCAACGTTGCATAAATATAGCCATGATCACGATGCAATGTTTTCATTTGCCATTTTCCTGAATCGTTTTGATATACTTTACGCAAAAAGTTCTTGACAGCTACAACACTTTTTTCTTTCTCAGCTATTTCCATTGGAAATGAATCTGGAGATGGCTCACATGCAAGTGTTTGTTCAACCGTGATATTATCAATCAATTCTATTTCTTTCCCTTCAAATGATTGATGAATTGGTGTATCCCATTTAATCGTCTGATTCACTTTCACAAATGCTCTTTCATCAACTATGAATTCAAAAGGAATTGTTGTTTGTCGATCATTTGTAACATAAATTTCTTCTAGCGCATAAATGGAGAGTATTTTTTCTTGTTCAAATGAAGGGAACTCAGTTAATTTCAACTGCTTCTTTGTCAGATCTTCTATCTGTTCTAATGAAAGTGTATATGGTTCCTCTTGTATCATATCTTTAGATGGAAATTCGCCTACAACAGAGAAAAAAATCAGTTTCCCTTTGTGATCAAGCTTGATTTCAATTGATCCAGTAGGTGAAACAGGAACACCATCGATACAAGTAGTAAAGTAATATTCCCTCTCAACACTTCTATTTATTCGAAAATTTGTTTCATAATACAACTTTGTTTCTTGTTCAATCCAATTAATCACTTCGTTCACGTCTTCATTTTCAAAGGCGATTCCATCTGCAAAAGACTTCTCTCCAACAAAGATAACACTCCTAAATTGCCTACGATGTACGTCTATCTCAATTACTGCTACACCGTCAGGGTTCGAACCATCATCTTCACGATCAGGTATATGGTTAGGAAACCATTCCATACTTAATATATAAACCGTCTCATTAAAAATATTTACCTGACGATAAAGTTCATTGTTTTTTTAATAATAATGATCCAAGCCAAACTTTTGTTTTGTAAAATGAATTAATTCCTTAATTTCTTCTGACACGTTCATCCCCCTTTGGACATTTATGTTTATAATCTTGCAATTCCCTTTTTTAATCCTTTAAAACTTTATTGTAATTCAACTTTTGTCCCTGCGATAAAATCCCCTAAATGGCGTTTATCTTTTCTAAATAATCCCATACACAATAATACTGCGCCTAATAAAACTCCAGCATTTGCTATTGTAATTGCCATCATATCAAAGCCGGTATACATACCATGAATCACACCTAGATGCCCTAATTGCCATGGTAAAAACTTGATTACATTCCTTAGTAAACTAGAACGAAATCTCCTTTTCTCAAACACCAATTTTAGTCCAGCTATCCGTTTACCAATTGAGCCCTTTCTATAAAAATCTAAATACGAAAAAATCAGAATAACAGGAATGACCGATGTACAGGTGGCAATGAGTTGCGATTGCACTTCCGAATAATCTGGCAATCCACTAAAAAACAACCATATTATCAATAGATTAACAATGAATAATGCAACTAAATAGGCCAATATAACGACATAATCAACCAAAAGTTCTCTAAGTCGTAATTGGATTGGAATCTGATTCATGTAGTACCTCCTATTTGAATTTTTAGTATATTACATTCATGCCTTACCCTTCATTTGATCCTGTATTTTGGAAAACTGATCTGATCATTATTTCCACCATTTTTCTCATCTAATATCAGTTAGTATATCATAACTTCTATCATCAAATTGTTAGAAAATAGGCTGGGACAAAACCAAAGGGTCAGACCCCCCTCAACTATTATATTTAGTATTTGTTTACTATCTATAGTAGTTAAATGAGGGAGTCAGACCCTTGATGTCCCAGCCTTATTTCTTCGCTGTATATTTTCTAATTGCCGGTAATATTTCAGTACCGATTATATCAATATTTTTCATTAACTTATCAAATGGCATGCCACCGAAATCCATTTGTGCCAGGTAACGCTGGTGTCCGAATAGTTCATGTTGGTAGAGTATTTTCTCAATAATTTCTTGCGGGCTCCCAACATTGATGACATTTCGTTTATCTGCAGCTTGAGCAAATGCTTGTTTCGGAAAACCTTGCCCATTTGTAAGTTTCATACCTTCATTTATATATGGATACATATCTCGCATCGCTTCCTGTGTTGATTCGGCCGCGTAGAAGAAACCAGTCGTTCCAACAGGTAATGAGGCTATATCAAATCCATTACCCTCAGCCGCTTCTCGATATGCTTCGATCGTTCGATTAAAAATGCTTGCAGGTCCACCTAATGTCGCAAGCATCATAGGAACGCCCGCATAACCTGCTTTTATCGCACTCGCTGGTGTTCCACCGACTGCCCGCCAAATTGGCAATGACCCATTTTTCGGTCGTGGTAAAATTTCAGCATTTTTTAATGGGGCGCGAAATTCACCCTCCCAATTCACGATTTCCTCCTCGTTCAATTGAAGCAATAAATCGAATTTTTCTTCGAATAACGCTTCATAATCACGAAGATTATATCCTAATAATTCATACAGACCAACACGGGATGCTCGTCCTGCAACAATTTCGGCCCGACCATTAGAAATCAAATCAATCGTTGCAAAATCTTCATAGACACGAACAGGATCAGAAGTACTAAGAATTGTCGAGGAACTACCTATTTTAATTTTTTCTGTCGCTTGAGCAATTGCACTTAATACAACAGAATGAGCCTGTGTAGTAAAATAAGCTTGATGGCTTTCCCCTACACTAAAAAAGTTAACACCAGCTTGTTCCGCTAATTTTGCCAGTTCAATGATTTCTTTGATCCGTTGCTGAGCTGAAATTCGTTTGCCTGTGTGGGGATCAGGGATATGATCACCTAATGTATAAAGCCCAAATTCTAATCCCTTCATTTCATCGATCCGATATTTCTCCAATTAAATCAACCTCTCAATAAAACAATCTTTCAACAAGTATGTTTTATATTCCCAAGTAAAAATAATTACTTTTCCTCAAAATTGAATACTAAATCTCCATCTTCTAAATCCACTTCCATATCAAATTCATCTAAAAACCAAGCATGTTCTTCATTAAAATAAAATGTAATTCCTTCTACTTCGTTCTTTACAGCGATATTGCCTTCCTTCCCTATCGACATCCCTAAAGAGTAATTGGGATGTGCTGTTGGAATTCCACCGTAAAGTTGAACATAATATTGTATGTAGTCACCCGGTTCCAGAGACATTTCTTCTTTATACCATTTGGCTGCTTCGTCAGTAACTTTTAAATTCATCATCCCACCACATTTCTATTATTTTTAAAACGATTAAAATCCATATGATGCTTCTTTTTCTTCACGAATCTTCGCATAAGTTTCTGTGAGAACTACCGTATCTTCAACTAAACGCTCTATTCGAAATAACACATCATCATTCATAATTTCACCACGATGAAAATCCCGTTCTTCGATAAACACATAAGTCTGAACGATCTCTGCTTTCATGTACGCTAAAATCGGTTTTAATTGTTGTTCTACCATTAAATAATGTTTCGCAGATCCAGCTGTAACCAATGTACTTACTACTTTATCTCGGAATGCATTTACTGGCAGTAGATCAAAAATATTTTTTAATGTAGCTGGAATTGAAGCTTGAAATGTCGGTGTTCCTATCATGATTGCATCCGCCGACATGATTGTTTCTGCTACATATTTTGTATCACCATCATATTCTAAATAATTCCTTCCGTCACTAAAGACGATTTCGTATTCGGCAAGATCTAATAGGATAATTTCAACTTCTGGATAGTTTTCCTTCGCAACCTTAAGCGTATGATCCATTGCAATTCTCGTTTTTGAACCTACTTTAGAACCTGCGATTAATACCATTTTCATTCAAAATATCTCCTTATTTCATTGGGCAGTCAAATACTTATAGTAAGCTATTCTCCCGGTAATTCTCTTGTTAAACTATATTTGTGCACTTTTGACATTAATTTATACAAAGTTTTCTCTTCTTCTTTTGTTAGGACATCTTCAAAAAAGGAGTTCTGGAACGCCAATTGTGCTGGTACCGCCTTCTCCATGATCGCTTCCGATTTCTTCGTAAGGCTGATTGTTTTTGTTTTCCAATCTTGTTTACGTATAATACAGCCTTCTTTTTCAAGTCGTGTGAGCATACGCGAAATACCACCTTGAGTAACGACTATTTTTTCAGCTAATTCACTTTGGGTAAGCGGTCCATATAAATATATTTGTGCAAGCACATCAAATTGCGCCACCGTTAAATCAAACCGCTTTAAGAATTCATTTGAGAGTTGGTTACTTTGCTGAGTAAATCGCATAATGCGTAACCAAGTAAGTGAACCTAGCGTGTATTTCCGCACCTTTTTATCCTCCTTCATTTATTACTCTACCGTCACTTTACCACGCAAGTGACACTTGTTCAAGAAAACAATCTTGACGACCTCGCACTCAATCATCCGCATTTTATTTTTTGGTAAAATGATACGAAAGAACGGTCTTGCGTGCTGTTTTCTTATTATTTTTCGTGAAAATGACACTCAAGACGATCTCACGTGCTGTTTTATCATTATTCTTGGTTAAAATGATACGCAAGACGATCTCACGTACTGTTTTCTTATTATTTTTGCTAAAAACGATACGCAAGACGATCTCACGTGCTGTTTTATCATTATTCTTGATTAAAATGATACGCAAGGTGTTCTCGCGTACTGTTTTCATATTTTTTTTGATAAAAATGACACGCAAGGTGTTCTCGCGTGTTGTTTTCATATTTTTTTTGATAAAAATGACACGCAAGGTGTTCTCGCGTGTTGTTTTCATATTTTTTTTGATAAAAATGACACGCAAGGTGTTCTCGCGTGTTGTTTTCATTTTAATATTGGAAAAATAATGAACAACCAGCTAGAATATCCCCATTTCATCTCATTCTGAGGGAAGATTATCTATTATTTATTGTGCTAACGATCACTGGAAATTCTTTCAAATCATTAATAATATAATCAGCCTCAACCTCTTTCCATTGCCTATCCTTTTTCCATACTCCTATCATCCCAATATTTATAGCACCTTTAACATCGTTTTCAGGATGATCTCCCACAAACATACTTTCGCTTGCTGAAACATTTAATTGTTGAAGTGCTTTCTTAAATATTGCAGGATCAGGTTTTTTGATCCCTTCCCACTCTGACACAAGTATTGTTTCAAAAAAGCTATCAATTCCAAGTGCTCTTATATTATCCATTTGAAATTGACCTTTACCATTTGTAATCATTCCTAAACGAATTGAATTCATTTTTAAACGTTCTAACATATCGATAAGACTTGGAAAAGGTATACAATAATTGTGAAATTCCTTCACATAATCAGTAAACAAATTTTCCCAAGAAAGGTTATTAATATTAAAGTCATCGACCATTTGTTGATACACTTTATCTTTCCAGACATACCCGCGACAGTCCAGCTCTATGAACCTAGATATATATTGTTGCTTTGGAATATGATTAAGCCAATTGTTTAATCTTTCATATTGGTTTTCTATAAAATTTTGGACCGATGCATCTCGATTTAACAACGTACCATCTAAATCAAATAGGACTGCTTTTATCATATATTACGCACCCTGCCTTTTTAAATAGTTTCCTTCAATACATCAACATATTGTTTACCTTCTAATAGTGAAAGTCCTAATGTTTCTCTTGCTAACTTTACTGCTTGTATATCCTCTCCTTCGTTTAACAAAGCGCGTAAATCTTTATCGATCGGATTTTCAGGTAAATCCATTTGACTCTCTATCCGGTTTAATTTGTATTTAATATTTTTAAGATCCTCTTGTAAACTGGATATTTTAGTAATGAGATAAACAACTGCAACAATAAATATTCCTGCTAAAAATAACTCCATTTTGAAAACCTCCGCTTCTTTTAATGAATTTATATAAGAAAAATAATTACGATAAGAGATATTGAAGTCCAAATAAATGAATACTTGATTTTATTTCCGTTAGAGATTGTCTGTTTCCTTGATCGGTGTATAAATGCCAATACGATAAGATTTATTAAAAATAAAACATAATAAAGTATTATGTATATGACCCAGCGATTGTTTTGTATCATACTACTGAATGGATCTATCATAAAGACACTAAATATAATAACCAATGATATAACAAAAAAGAATGGCATGATCATGTGCATTTTATCCCATAATGGATGTTTTAAAAATGTCTTGCTTTTCTTTGTTTGAAAATACATCAGTAAACTTAACAATCCTATAACCACAATAATAAACAACAGTATGATTAACTTAATCGCATTTACTTCGTTACTTGATGAAAATGACGCAGATATGTCCGTTTTAAACAAGTCAGCTATAAACGCTAGGGCAATTAATACAGCGATGATCAAACCTTGAAATAACGTCCAACGTGAAAAAAACACAATCTATTATCCTCTCTACTTCAATATATTCCTTCTTAGATATTCAGCTTTTTCATGGCTTTTATTTTCGCCAAAAGGTAGTACAGTCTGCTTTATCCCAAATATTAAAATCAATCATTTTCTCAAGTAGTGAATAGTCAATTGGACTATTCCATGGGAACCGCACTAACTCTTTCGTATAATCATAGCCAGCCTTCTTAATATCCCCTTCAACATGAGCAATTGTTACACTTTCAGGGGCGACAGCTACATGTTTTTTTGATACGCTAAATCCGATAATAAATGTACCATGATCTGTAAACATCGGTTGATTCCATTTAATTTCTGTCTTTAAATTCGGATATTTATTGTTGACCCAAGTAAGCACTTCTTCCATTCTTTCTCTTTGCGAAGGATCATCAATACCAGCTAAAAACGCTGCAAAAACTTCCATAGTTATTGCCTCCTACATTATTTTTTTTGTTCATTGCTTCTTCATTAAGAAGTCAATCAATGTTACTCCATTCCAATTACTCCTTGAAATTTTCACTGTCATTGTACAATGCTTCCATAGAATTTCGTCAACTCTGTTAATCCATATAACCTATGACCAGCATTATTCTTTTGCGTTGGTACCAATAATTCTAACTCTTCATAAAACCGCACGCTCTTACTGTTATTCTTGCTCGTTTACTAAATTCACTAATTGTGAAAACAGGTGCTTGATTTTGCATGAACCATCCCTCCATCATATTTATAATATTAGATTATCAGATGACGTAACGGAGGTGGCAAGTGAAAATGATCTAAGATTCATCTAATTAATTTACTTTATTAGCATTTTCCTTTTTAGAAAATTTATTTAATATGATATAAGCAATTGATGCGCTCACAAAAGCAATTAGGAAGTTCAACCAATAATCACTATAATTCCTTGTAATCACAACCTCTTGAGAAAGACTCGTCGTTAATTCCCATGCCTTTTCGATATTTGGAGTATACATCATGGTTAAAAACATTCCAGATATCACTTGAAAAAATGAAAAAAGTAAAATAAAGCTTAGGGCAAAGATTATATACTTTTTCACAATTGACACGCTCCTTTTTTAACTTATTTGTCCTTAATATAATTAAAAAACATTCCGCCACTCTAACAATTTACTAGTCTAGAGCCTTTTACAATATATTTTTAATTCTAACATAACTGGGTGAATTTCGTAATAACCAAAATCAGACGATTCGAAGGACGGTTCAACGAAACTTGAATTTACCGATAATAGATACGGAAAGAAATATGCTAAGTGGGCTAGGCAAGGTTTTTGTAAAGGTGAATAGATTATCGTACACTAGGGTGACAAGCATGATTAATGTTTTATATTTAGAAGGAGGCAATTGATAATGAAATGGAAAGAGATCACTACGATAGAAGAATGGGATGATATTCTTGAGAAGTCGACTGATAAAGAACAGATTATCCTTAAACATAGTACGACATGTCCAGTTAGTTTTAATGCACTAAAAGAATATGATAACTATTTAGCAGATTCACCAAATGAAAATATTGATTATACATTAGTAAAAGTGAGGGAATCACGTCCTGTTTCAAATAAAATTGAAGAGGACTTGTCTGTAAAACACGAATCACCACAAATTATCTACATCAAAGATAAGCAAAAATACTGGTCTGCCACACATTGGTCTGTAACTAAAGCCCATATGACAGCAGTAATTGATTAATTTTCTAGATCTTTTTAGCCTTTCACCACAACATATAGTTGCCTTCACTCGTTGGCAACTATATGTTACAAGCTGACGACGTTCATAAAAAATTGTAAAATAGCCCCTCATTAGCATATGATAATTCTATCGAAACACAAAAGTAATTAACTGTTTGCCTGATATACCACTTCAAAGTCTTCGAAAACAACTGGCATATCAGGGCTAAAATCATACCCAATTTCCTTGCCTTCTTCCGTAAAAAAGCGAGTATGACCAGCCTGCCATGATTCCAATGAATCGTCCTCCCCTTCACGCTTACATATATCATAAGTCATATCTGAAAATGGGAGAATATTTACTGCAGTTGTTTTAATCACACATTTTGGTATACCTTCCCAATCTGTAACAATACTAAGATCACCAACTATAGGTACACGTTCACCTTCAAGGTCATAACTCCACAAACTGCTTGCTGTCGCTTTCTTTTGTCCAATAAGTACTAAACGCAATAATTCATTTGCAAGATCTCTAGTTAATTCGAAATGAAATACCTCTAAATATTTTGTCGTCTTAGGTCTGCTGGTTTCCTGTAAAAACACACCCCAAAATACAGCGATTTTTTGGTTACAGTGTTTTTCGATTTCCATTCGCCTACGCATCCCCTAATCTAATTTGTATTTTGCTTTCATTTATTGACGCGCCCTTCTTTAATAATGAATGAATTAGAATCTTTAATTCCATTCAAATTTCTGCGTTGCATATCTTACTGCATAACACTCTTAATCTATAAATCGATTATCTCCTAGAATTTCTGGTTTATTTATCATATTGTCTTCTTTTGTCAATTCACGAATAACCTGCATCGATTACCAGTAGCAAAGCTTTTATTAGGAATATCTTTTACAACAACACTGTCTTCTCCAATGACACAATCATCTTTTATCCTTTAAGTCGTTTTATTAAAATTTTAATAAGCCTTTGAATATGCTTTTCATAAAAGATGAATGACCACTTACAAGCGTTTCATCCATCTTTCTGGTCCATGATTATGTCGTTTCACCCACGATCAATTCAACATCAAATACATTGTTGTTCACTTGCTTGTCAGACTTCCCTTCAATCTGCTCGATTAAGGAAAGACATAACATCTTCCCCATACTTTCAATTGGTTGCTTAATTGTTGTGAGTAATGGTTGTTTTAACATCCGAGTAAAACTATGATAATCATAACCGATGATTTTTACTTGTTCAGGTACACGGATCCCATTTTCCGATGCATACATATATAACGTGTATGCCATAATATCATTACTACAGAAGATGCCATCATAATCAGCAAGATAAGGACCAATTTCTGCCTCAATATATTTCCAATTGTCTTCAAATGTCGCTTTTACATGGGCTCCTTCTAGAATCTTCCACTCCACCTTTTCCTTCATACATTTTAATTGAAAAGCATCTCCGCGCCGATTCGCTAATAAGTCATTTTCCAATGGTCCAGAAATGTATAATAACTTCTTACAACCTTGATCAATTAAATGTTGTGTAGCCATTTCTCCCCCCATAAAATTATCACTCGCTACATAAGGGATTGTAGGAGTTAAAATTCTATCAAAAGATACAAGTGGCATTTTAACATCACGGTATACTTCTACCTCCTGAGAATGACTGCACATGATAATTCCATCCACCCTGTTTTGCTTGAGCATTGCGATATAATTTGCTTCCTTTTCAGCTTCTTGTAATGAGTTACACACCAACACTTTTAAATCGTGCTCACTTGCTGTTGACTCAATCCAATTAATTAGTTCAGCAAAAAAGGGATGACTAATATCAGGCACAATTAACCCGATCACAGATGATTGGTTTTTTAATAATGCTCGCGCTATTTGATTGGGCTGATAATCCAAGGCTTTCATTGATGCTTCAACTTTTTTTCGTGTTTCTTTACCGATATACCCTCGATTATTCAATACCCGTGATACTGTCGTAACAGATACACCAGCATGTTTTGCTACATCTTTTATACTTGCCA
>Ga0209487_1004551_pt1 | contig 10608 bp, 11 predicted proteins | sample Poulit2012_FD_187524 | JGI IMG/M metagenome (GOLD analysis project Ga0209487, IMG submission 187524) | Agricultural soil microbial communities from Georgia to study Nitrogen management - Poultry litter 2012 (SPAdes) (version 2) | ecosystem: Environmental > Terrestrial > Soil > Agricultural land... | reverse complement strand
GTGGTGCGGATACTTCTCGTTAGCAGATACACCAAGTGTGTTCGTGAATCTGGATTCGTGGATCAGAAGAAGACTTAGAATGTGTGTATGGAAAGAATGGAAACTCCCAAGAACAAAAGTAAGAAAACTCAAAGGCCTGGGCGTTCCGAAAGGAAAAGCTTATGAATGGGGCAATACACGAAAGAGTTACTGGAGAATATCTAATAGTCCAATACTACACAGAACCCTTGGAAATTCCTATTGGAATTCCCAAGGGCTCCGAAGCTTATCAACACGTTATGAAATTTTACGTCAACAATCTTAATTGAACCGCCGTATACTGATCGGTATGTATGGTGGTGTGAGAGGTCGGGAGTTAATCACTCCCTCCTACTCGATTATTTTCGCCGATTGTATAATTAAGCGGGGCACAAAAAAGACATGTCATGATACACTCCAATTAACCTACTACAGATATGGAGAATGCATCAAACATGTCCAACACCCATCTTACTAAAACGGAACTATATTCATAGAGGAATACTTTACAATCGGTCTTAATGGCCGGGATATTGCTGAAAAGCTGCATCGAGGTCATGAAGCTATCTGTCGAGTAATTAGAATGCTCAAAGAAGGAAGTACAGCCATTGAGATTTACCTTGAATACAAGAAAAAAAAACAAAAATGTGGGCGTAGGCCCATTTAACTTCCACAAGATGAAATTGATTATATCAACAATAAATTAGATGACGATTGGACACCAGACGTGATAATTGGAATAAAAGGAAATCCCATTTCTTGTAGCATAAAAACACTGTATCGCCTATTTGAAAAGGGAATCTTCAGTCAAGACAAGCTACCAATGAAAGGTAAAAGGAAACCAAACGGCCATCAGGAAAAGGGGCAAGCAAGCCTTTAAACGTGGTATCAAAGACCGCGATCAGGAACACCCTCTCAAAGAGGCTTGAACGAAAATTCAAATGGCTTACTTAAAAAAATGGACTGCCAAAGGGAATGGGTTTCCGTCCAGTTACACAAGCCTTTATTTCAAGTGTTTCTTTACGAAGAAACAACATCCCAAGAAGGTCACTAAATTATCAAACACCAATTGAGTGTTTCGTAGAACATGCGGGAAAAGATATGGTGTCTCGCTTAATTTGACAAATCATATTATATATATCCCCACTATGTTCCAAAACTCGTATTTATTGCTACACTCACATATCATGTATATTTGTTGGAGCCTTCCTGGCCACATATTGTATTGGAATAGCCACTTTTGGTAATTATGAAATTCGTTCCAATAGATGTTTATTTTTTAGGCTTTGTATGTTACTCTTACGTGTGCCATTATAAAACTTCGTCTCGTTGTCTGGTAACTTCAATGAGACACGAGATTTTATGATGGTTGTTTTTTTGCTTACTTCAGATGGCTAACGTGATTATATAACTAGCCTGTGTTCAATATTTTAGGAAAGTACATACTTAAAATAAGCATGAGCCGCTGCATACATCCGTATATACGGTGGTGTGAGAGGTCAGGAGCTAACTACTCCGTAGCGTGTACAAAAATTAAAAGGAAAAAAGAAAGGGTGGTAAATATAATGATCTCGGAAAAACATGATCACACGGTATACAAAATGAAAAATGGTGGGGAATTATGACGAAAGACTATTGGAAGATTATTCGTCGCAAGATTGATTGGCCTGTATTTCTATGCAGTGGTGGGGTATTATTGGCATTCGTGCTTTTTTCAATTATAGACTTAGACCAAGTCAGCCATTTTATGAATATGGGATTTGATTTATCGATTCGCTACTTTGGGGCGTATTGGCAATTTCTAATGTTGGCTACCTTTGTAGTAGGCGCGCTAATAGCGGGTACAAAGTATGGCAAAGTCCGCCTGGGCGACGCAAAGAAGCCTGAGATGTCTTATTTTAAATGGGTAGCTGTTATTTTGACGACAGGTCTTGGTGCGGGTGGTGTATTTTGGGCAGCGGCAGAGCCTATGTACTACTTTTTGGACGTGCCTCCCATGCAAAGTGGAATAGAAGCCGGCACGAATGAAGCCATTGGGCCTGCAATGGCACAAAGTTATATGTCATGGGGCTTCACCGCATGGTCTGTATACGGTGCGGTCAGTTCCATTATTTTGATTTACGCACATAAACATAAGGGGATGCCATTGAAGCCACGGACTCTCTTGTACCCTATTTTAAAAGAGCGGATTTTAACGAGCAAATGGGGCACTGCTGCTGATATATTTTGTATTATAGGCGCTGCCGCCGGTACGATCGGTCCGATTGGTTTCCTTGGGTTGCAAGTCAGCTATGGAATCAGTTCGATCTTCGGCATTCCGGATACATTCGCGACACAGCTCGCGGTCATCATTGTTTTGTTAGGGGTCGTACTTGTATCCACCCTCACAGGTATCGAAAAGGGGATTCAATTTTTAAGTAAGCTCAACGTGAATTTAGTGGCAGTGATTGCCGTCTTCCTCATCGTGTTAGGGCCGGGTCAGTTCATCATCAATACGTTCATCTCTTCCTATGGCACGTATATCACTGATTTTGTAAGCATCAGTACATTCCGCGGAGACGATGTGTGGCTTGGAAACTGGATGCTCTTCTTCTTCGGATGGTTTATCGGGTTCGGCCCTTTGGTGTCATTATTCGTCGCGAGAATATCTAACGGGAGGAAAATCCGTGAAATATTTTTAGTGGTTGCCGTAATAGCACCTATCGTCACAAATTTTTGGTTTACCGTACTTGGCGGAACGGGTATTTTTTATGAATTAAATAATGCAGGTTCCGTCAGCGGTCCATTGAATGAAGGCGGATTGCCCAGTGCAATCATCGCTATAGCGGAGCAAATGCCATTAGGATTCATCATGCCTTCTGTTTTCTTAATCTTGACGACACTATTTGTAGTGACGACAGTTGACTCCATGTCGTATTCTATTTCCATGGCCGTGACAGGTGATGGGAATCCTCCAAAAGTCATTCGTCTATTTTGGGCGGTCATCATGGCGACAATTGCCGCTATCCTAATCAAAATTGGTGGCGGTGGAATCGGCGCTTTACAGTCATTTGTCGTAATTGCTGCAGTTCCAGTATCGATTCTTCTGCTTCTGGTTCTATGGTACGCTCCGAAAGTCGCGAAAGTGCTGGCGATTGAGCAGGGGATTGTTAAGAAAAAGTAGTGGGAAGAAGTTTCCTTATAATTAGCATTTAACGTAGCAGGTGCACTGAAGACAACGATAGAAGAACTATTTATTAATAAAGAAGCATTGTTGTGTTATTTTCAAAACATATAATTATATATATACGTTTATAAAATCCTTTCTCACATTATGTGGGAGAGGGTTTTTATTTAATGGGGTCAGTCCCCCGTCGTGGTACAGTGCTAATGTGGCGGGGGACTGACCCCAGGCAATAGATTTGCATTATCGTCACTTGATTAGTAAAGTGAGGGTAAAGATAGTTGAGGGGGAGATAAGATGCGTAAGAATACGATGGGCTCTTTAATTTGGCTACGTTTAGTTCGATTTACGAACCAAAGTAATCAGATGTCGAATGAGTTTTTAAAAAGGTTTGATCTCACGACTGCACAATTTGATGCACTCATACAAATACAAGCTTATCAACCACTTACACAAACGGAGCTTGCCGAGAAAGCGGTCATTACGCAAGGGGGAATATCAAGAATGCTCCTGCGCCTAGAAAAGGATGGGTATATCGAGCGGCGGCAGGATTGGAAAATAAAGATGATTCGTTTAACAAAGAAGGGTGAAGCAACGTTAGAAGAAGCATTGCCGGCTCAATTAGCTTTCCAATCATCCTTTTTCGATGATGTGTTAAGTGCCGAAGAGAAGAAGACGCTATATAAATTAATGACAAGGGTTCATAAGCAGAGCCAGAAGCGGCCTGGGGTCAGTCCCCCATCATGGTAAAGTGCTAATGTGGCGGGGGACTGACCCCGTAAAAGGGAGGAAGAGTGATGTATAAAATATTAGGTCATCATCATATCTCAATGGTTACAAAAGATGCTCTATTGAATAACGAGTTTTATCGAGATGTGCTCGGTTTGCGTCGTGTTAAGAAAACAGTGAATCAGGATGACCCATCAATGTATCATTTATTTTATGGGGATCAAACGGGAGGTGCTGGTACAGAGTTATCCTTTTTTGAAATACCCATGGTGGGGCGAACACACCGGGGGACAAATGCGATCACGCAAATTGGTTTACTTGTGCCATCATTTGAAAGCCTGACATATTGGGAGAACCGATTTGATGAATTAGGCGTAGAACATGGCGAAATCACCGAATATGCTGGACGAGAAGCACTTCATTTTGAAGACAAAGAAGGTTTACGAATGGTTTTACTTAACAACCAAGGTGATCAGATACCTGGATTTTGGTCGGCATGGAATGATTCCGTAGTTAAAAAGGAGCACCGTATTTTAGGAATGGGCGCGATTGAAATAACGGTCCGCTATCCTGACCGTTTAGCCGCAACATTGCAGGATCTATTTGGTTATGTAAAAGGGGTCTCTCCGAGTAAGGAAAGTGTCTTTCAGTCTATTTCGGGAGAGGCATTTGGGGAAATTGTTATTAAACAACAGATTGGTCCGGGTGAGAAACCCGGGCGAGGAAGTATTCATCATCTAGCAATTCGGGTGAAAGATGAGTTGGAATTACAATACTGGGACAAGGTTGTAAAGGATAGAGGCTTTCATTCAACTGGCATCGTAGATCGCTTTTATTTCAAAAGTTTATATTTCCGGGAATCCAATGGTGTATTATTTGAAATTGCTACAGATGGACCTGGATTTACCGTGGATTCACCCGTTGAGGAACTAGGAGAAAAACTAGACTTACCACCATTTCTTGAAAAGAGACGCCCAGAAATCGAAGCAAACTTAGCGCCAATTGATTAGGCTAGTGGGGTCAGTCCCCCGCCACGTTAGCACTTTACCATGGCGGGGGACTGACCCCATTAATACATGATTTCAGTCATAAACAAGCTGCTTGTTCCATAAAGTTGAGAGAAGAGGAATGATAAGGGGCGATTATAATGGGACGAGTTAGTAAAGTGGGCTTATGGGGGATTGGCTTTCTACTATTGGCTTTTTTGATCCAGTTTCCAATCCAGAACATCGAAACGACATGGAACACATGGTCCTTACCATTAAGCGGGAAAGTAATTGTTATTGATCCCGGTCATGGTGGTCCTGATGGAGGAGCGATAGGAAAAGATGAAACGAGCGAAAAGGAAATCTCACTCCTTGTCGCCATGAAGCTTCGCGACTATTTGCAACAATCCGGTGCACTCGTTTATTTAACGCGGGAAGATGATACAGACTTGGCCGCAGATCAGACAAGAGGATTGTCTGCAAGAAAATCGGAGGATATTCGAAACCGCCTGCAATTTATTCACGATCATGAAGCAGATCTATTCGTAACCATACATCTTAATTCGATCCCATCACCACAATGGAGTGGTGCGCAAACATTTTATTACCCAGAATTTGATGAAAGCAAGCATCTTGCCAACATGATCCAGGAGGAAGTCATACGTAACTTGGAAAATACAAAACGCTCTGCATTAGCGATGAACGGAATCTATTTATTAAAATATGCTGAGGTACCCGGAGCATTAGTGGAAATCGGCTTTCTCTCAAATGAAGTGGAACGTGAACAATTAAAAACAGATGCATACCAACGTAAAATGGCTGCGAGTATTTACGAAGGCATTTTGCGCTATATAACCGAGGAACCAAAAGAGTGAAACGAAAGTAAGTTACAACAACATGCCACCATGTTCCATATGGGCCCCTCCTATGATTCATATCACTTAGATTTCATATGAAATATGGTATACTGACAAAAGACAGAACATTATTAAGAAGTATTCTAAAGTTTGGATAAGGGATGGTGGATGATTGTGTTAACAAAAGAAGAAGTTTTGGAATTACTCAATTCAGTAAAGGATCCATTTTTACATAAAACGTTAGAAGAGACGAACGGTATTTCAGAGGTTAGAATTATCGAGGATAAGAAACATGTTAGCGTTAAGATTGCTATCGGTAAACCAAATACAGCGGAACAAATGGAGTTGCAACAGGAACTAGTAGGTGTATTAAAGAAAAATGGTGCAAAAACAGTTGGTCTTCGTTTTGAAGAATTGCCAGCAGAAACAATCCAGAAATTTCAACCAGCAGGTGAACAACAGGCAGCATCGTTACTTGGTGGGGGGGCTGATCCTCACTTTATTGCAATCGCTAGTGGTAAGGGTGGGGTAGGGAAGTCAACAGTAACCGTTAACTTAGCAACTTCTTTGATGCGACTTGGTAAGAAGGTCGGTATTATTGATGCCGATATCTATGGATTCAGTGTACCCGATATGATGGGTATTGAGGAACGGCCTGTCGTTCGTGCAGAGAAGATTATACCTGTTGAGCGTTTTGGAATTAAAGTTGTCTCCATGGGCTTTTTTGTCGAGGATAACTCGCCGATTATATGGCGTGGACCAATGCTCGGAAAAATGATTAATAGCTTTTTTAAAGAAGTAGAATGGGGAGATCTTGATTATCTCATACTTGACTTACCACCAGGTACAGGAGATATTGCAATGGATGTTCACGAATTGCTTCCAGCGTGTAAAGAAGTGATTGTGACGACCCCACATCCTACAGCTGCATTTGTAGCGGCTCGTGCAGGGCAAATGGCGTTAAAAACAAACCATGAAATATTAGGTGTTATCGAAAACATGGCTTATTTTGAAAGCAGTAATACAGGTGAGAAAGAGTATGTCTTCGGTAAGGGTGGCGGTAAGAAACTAGCTGAAGTGTTACAAACGAAAGTACTTGGTCAGCTGCCACTCCAACAACCATATGAAGATGAGGAGGAGTTTGCTCCATCTGTTTATCAGGAAGACCATCCATTAGGAAAGGAATACCATCGAATTGCAGCGAAAATCATTGCACAAATAGAAGAAGAATAGTATGAAACTCAAAAGGAGGTGGTGTATATCACCTCTTTTTTGATTATATATTGATGAGTGCATGTTACTCTGAAGCACCGCCACTTTCTTCCTCGCCTTCCTTTTTCGGTTCTTCTTCTTTGGATCCCTCCTCATTCTCTTTTGATTCGCCACCCTTATCTTCGGCTTGCTCTTCTGCAGCCTTTAGTAAGGTGTCTTTAATCTTTTCCTGAAATAAGGGCGTTTCTAATGTTTGTTGAATGACCTCTTCCATATGTGCACGAAACTCTTGGCTTTTCATAACCCCCAACATTTGCTCAGTGATTTCAGGATTTTGTAACAACTCAAGCATTTGTTTTTGGAAGCCGGCATCGTTCATCAATCTTTTGACGAGCTTCATTTGTTCATCATCCATTGACTTGGAAAACTCTGTAACAAATGTAGGGTCTTTAAAAAGATTAATCCACATTTGTTCACCTTTTTCTGAGGCGAGTACATCGTTGATTGATTCTTTCACGACATCAGATTCAATAACGAGTTGTTCCTTCATTTTCTCATCCGTCATGACTTCTCTTAGTACCTTTTTTCCATCTTCTGTTTGAAGGATATCGACAATCATTTTCTTTGTCGTGTCATAATCAGCATCTTTAGGACTTGTTTGACTCCCACTGCAAGCTGTTAAAAATAGAAGAGAGATCGTAACTATTGAAGTGAAAAGCATTCGCGTCACTCGGAAAACCTCCTTTGACTTAACCTTAATATAAGTAAACGGAGCAAAAATATTCATGTTAAGAAGGAAAAAAGAGTGTATTCGTGATAAAATAATTAGAGAATGTTAAAAGATGAGTCTTTTTTAGAAGATAAATACGTAGTTTATAGTAGGGGGAAGAAAGGTTGAATAGTCGTAAAGTAGTTGAATTGTTCATGAAAACATTAGTGGTCGGTGGAGTAGTCGGCCTTGTTGCAAGTATCTTTGTAAAATCTGATTTATATGGAGGCAGCTTAAATCCATTTGAGATAAAGGACTTACTGGGTTTTACCGCGTGGTATTTTGTGTATGGATTACTATATAGCATAGTCAGTCAAGCTGGTTTTTTCTCGTATTTGTTTATAAATCGATTTGGACTTAGTATATTTCGCTCATTTTGGCCAACTGCCCAGTTACTCATTATCGCATTTGTCCTCTTTGATCTTGTTTACTTCCCATATCAGGCAACAAAAGGTGATGTTTCCATTATTTGGTATGTCTTGATGACCGCAGCTATTTTAGCCTTTGGAATAATGGTTTCATTGATAAAGGCAAAACAAACAAATCGTGCTGCTTTCGTTCCCGCACTATTCCTAATGATCGTGATGACGACAATTGAGTGGGTTCCAGGAATGCGAACAGAAGGAACCGATTACGCAACGATCATGATTATTACTTTACTCGCTTGTAATACCTATCAGTTACTTGCCTTAACTCGACTATCTAAAGTAGATGATGATCAAGGAAAGCGGCATAATAAAACAACGAAGGCGAATAAACCGCAACATAAAGTTCCGGTGAGTAAATAAGAATTTGCCCAGACTAATGGTATATATAGAGCAGTATATTTTCGCTTATTTTTTATACCTCTACATATATGCACCCTATAAAACAGGCTTTTTGAGTCTGTTTATAGGGTGCATTTTAATGCGGATAATTAGAGGTTCCATTGTTACTCCACTAATTTACTTTCTGCATGGGCTTGGTTGATGAGTTCAGAAATAGGCACTAAGCGAAACCCCTTATTTTCTAACCCGGGTAAGATGGTTTTTAAAGCCTTGGCTGTTTGCTTGGCGGAGTCAGATGCATGTAGAAGTACAATATCGCCATTGGATGTTTGATCCATAACGTGATCAATTACTTTTTGCGTCCCGGGATTCTTCCAATCGTTTGGATTCACATTCCAGTGGATTACTGTATATCCCAACTCTTCAGCAAGTTCAATGATTTCTTCGTTAAAATGTCCGCTTGGCGGCCTCAATAGTTCGATATCTTCATATCCCAATTTACTAAAAATCTCTTGAGCGTATAGTAGGTCTTTCCGAACTTGTCCTATTTCCTGGTCAAGATAACTTTTATAGCGATATCCTAGCATCCCGAGTTCATGTTTATCTTCAATAATACGCTCGACAATCGCGGGGTGACGTTCAGCCCACTCTCCACTCACAAAAAAGGTGGCTTGTACTTGATTTTGTTTTAGTTCCTTTAATATACCTTCAACTTTCTCTTCCCCCCAGCTAATATTGAATGTTAAGGATATGTTTGCTTCACTTTCATTTCCCTTTATTAAAGCGGTAGGAGTATCTTTAGTAAATACAAAAAGAGAACTATGCCGTCCAAACCATAAAAAAAGAGCGATACATAATGAAAATATGATAAGAAACAACCACCGTTTCCGTTTACTGAATTCCCACACATAGAAATCATCCATATTTTAACCCTCCCTTTAATGCCTACATAAATCGTATGTTTATACAGGTATTGACCTTTATTCATTCTATGAATAAAGAGGCTAAATATGAACAAGCAATATGTTTTTTTCATAATTAATGAGAAAAATGTAACCTTTTAGAGAAAATAGGATGAAAAGAGTGAGAATTGGGGAATAGTACATTATCGCGTGTTACTACATGTGGGGTAAAACGTTAAAAGACTACACGTTAAGGGTGTCATAATCGTGTATAAGATCGTGATAAGGAATTCGGCAAAAGAAGGTTAGAGGTGAAATAAATGTTGGGATTTATAATTAATGATATGGAACGTAAAGAAATGGAGTATGTAGTGAAACGTGAATTAGAAGAGATATTAATGGATCTAGAAGATGAGCGCATTGACGATGTCGTTAAGGAAGCGATGTGTGATCGTTATCAAGTTCTGTTTAAACTACTACAACGGGTCGTAAGCGAGCAGGAATGTTTAAAATATATGTTAAACACGAGGAAATATAATTAAACATATGGAGTAATGAACTTCATTCAGAAAGCCATATAAATTACACGCTCACTTTATGCATGCTTATATTTTGCAGGAGAATGAACGGTCGCCCATCAAATTAAAGCTCGTTTAATTTGATGGGTGACATTACATGATTGCTCGTGAGTCCGGGGACCTTTTAAAGGTTGTGCATTCAACATAGAAAAGTAAGTAGGTGAATGAATTTCATAATTACCAAACCCAGCAAAACTATATGTTATATCAGTGTGGCGATAAATATGTATTATGAAATTCATTAAGGTAGAGCAGTAATAAATACAAAATGATTATTTAGTTCTAGGCTGTTTAAAGGGATGAAATCGTAGATAAAGGTAAAATTAATCTAACTATAGCCATTTTAGTTGATCTTCTGAATAGGATATGCTATATTTATTCCTGTTGCGCTACTTGGAAGAAAAGAAAAAATAAACTCTAGTTAAAAGATGTTGACAAATTTTATCTAGCATGTTATATTATAAAAGTCGCAAAAAAAGAAACATCTGAAAGATTGATCTTTGAAAACTGAACAGAACAACCAGTATGTTAGAAAGAACATGAATTTGTTCTTTATACATCAGTATGATCATTACATGGGTCGACATTCAACTTTGTTGTTTGGACATTCTGTAACGGAGCAGCTGA
>Ga0209487_1004550_pt1 | contig 10611 bp, 11 predicted proteins | sample Poulit2012_FD_187524 | JGI IMG/M metagenome (GOLD analysis project Ga0209487, IMG submission 187524) | Agricultural soil microbial communities from Georgia to study Nitrogen management - Poultry litter 2012 (SPAdes) (version 2) | ecosystem: Environmental > Terrestrial > Soil > Agricultural land... | reverse complement strand
AGGCCCACCGCTCGACCGAGGACCTGACTGAGGGTATCGAGAACGATGGGACGTAAGCGCTGCTCGAACTGGGTACGGGCGAAGTCGCTGGGGACCGAGATGACGGCGGTGTCCTCGATGAGCGTAACCGGCCGCGCCTGTTGGAGGAACGCACGTTGCTTGTGACCGACCTCGTTGGCCTCGAGTGCCGCCAGGGTCGCCGCCCATGCGGATTCGAAGTCCGTCACGTGTTCCTCAGTCACAGGTCCCCCTCGTCACGGCCACGGCCCGCACCAGCTGGAAATCCACAAAGTAGTCCACAAGGTGTGGAAAGTTGACCGAGAGAACCACTTGATCTCATACAACTCCCTGACCTGCTAAAACACCTCACTAGCTCGGCCCCACCCGCTGAGCGGTGTCCCGCCGAGCGTGCTGGAACGCTAACAAGGTCCACGATCGTCATCAACTGCTGTCCACAAGCTGTGAGCGGCTCGCACGGGAAGCGAGATCGGGGTGTGTCTGGGGCATCCAGGCTGTCGTCGGGTTGTTTGACCAGCTACGTTCTTGGCCCGTACCGTGGGGAAGTCTGTCCGGGCCGAGGCCTGCACACACGCCGCTCGCGGTGGACTCGCCCGTTCACCACGGCTCGACAGTGCAGGTGGTTGCGGCCGGACCGTATGTGTTCGTATTTGAGAGTCTCGTAGGAGCCTGCCGTGAAGCGCACCTTCCAGCCCAATGTTCGTCGTCGTGCCCGTAAGCACGGCTTCCGGCTGCGGATGCGCACCCGCGCAGGCCGGTCGATCGTGTCGGACCGTCGGCGCAAGGGTCGCGCCAAGCTCACCGCCTGAGCTCCGGCCAGTCCGAGCCGCAGGCCGTCATGCTCAGTGCTCCCTACAGGATGCGCCGCTCGGAGGACTTCCGCCGGGCGATTCGCCGGGGTCACCGTAGCGGCCGAGCCAGCCTCGTCGTCCACATACTCGCCGAGGAGCGCCGCGAGGGTGCCCCAACGTCGCCGGGCCCCGGCCCCCGAGTGGGATTTGTTGTGAACAGGTCGGTTGGATCCGCTGTGGTGCGCAACGCCGTGCAGCGTCGGCTGCGCCACCTGATGCGGGATCGGCTGGCAACTCTGCCGTCGAACGCCTTGGTGGTGGTGCGGGCGACTCCGGCGGCCGCTGACGCCAGCAGTGCCACGCTGGGTCGCGATCTCGATCATGCTCTGGTACGTGCCCTGCGACGTGCTACACGAGAGCCGGCGGCATGAAGACGCTCCTGATCCTCCTGCTCCGCGGGTACCGCGCGGTGATCTCGCCGATCTATGGTCAGGTGTGCCGGTACTACCCGTCATGCTCGGCCTACGCCCTCGAGTCGGTGCAGGTCCACGGCGCACTGCGCGGTTCATGGTTGGCAGTGCGGCGGATCGGCCGGTGCCATCCGTGGACCCGCGGTGGTGTCGATCTGGTACCGAGCCGGCAGGACTATCGGTGGTGGGGCGTTGCGCCGGGGTACGACGACGAGGACCGCCCGGCAGACCACTCGCCGGAGTGCGAAGATCGACACGACATGATGGGCCCGAGTGCCGAGCGGCAGCACGCGGGCTCACTCGGCCGGACCGCACCGCAGCGCCAAGGAGCTTAACCGACCGTGGGCCTATTCGACACCATCCTGACACCGCTGTTCTACCTGGTCAGTTGGATCATGATCGGGTGGCACTGGCTGTTCGCGGACCTCATTGGCATCAGCCATGACGGGGTGAACTGGGCGCTGTCGATCATCGGTCTGGTGGTGATCATCCGGATCTTGCTGATCCCGCTGTTCGTCCGACAGATCCGGTCACAGCGCAAGATGCAGTTGCTGCAGCCGCAGTTGCGCAAGATCCAGCAGAAGTACAAGAACGACCGGGAGCGTCTCCAGAAGGAGATGATGAAGCTCTACAAGGACACGGGGACCAACCCGTTCGCGTCCTGCCTCCCGGTGCTCCTGCAGGCGCCGTTCCTGTTGTCGCTGTTCCGGGTCCTCGAGGGTGTGGCGCGAGGGCAGGAGCGAGGGGCGTTCCAGCAGAACCCCGAGTTGTTCGAGTCGGCGGGCAACGCCCAGTTGTTCGGGGCGCCGATGTCCGCCAACTTCCTGGACGCTCCCAATGTCCAGACGCAGGTGATCGCGATCGTCATGGTCATCCTGATGTCGGGCTCGCAGTTCATCACCCAGCGGCAGATCATGCGCAAGAACATGCCAAAGGAGTCGCTGGAGGGTCCGTTCGCCCAGCAGCAGAAGATCATGCTCTACCTGTTCCCGGCGATCTTCCTCATCTCCGGGGTGTACTTCCCGCTGGGGACGGTGCTGTACTGGCTGACGTCCAACATCTGGACCATGGGTCAACAACTGTTCGTGATCCGCCGCATGCCCTCGCCGGGCACCGATGCGGAGAAGGCGCAACGCGCCAGACTGGAAGCCAAAGCCAGGCGCAAGGGCATAGCCTTGCCTACCGAGGAAGCGGCGACCGAGCCCAAGGCACCCGAACCCAAACAAGCGCCGCGGCAGCAGCCGCAGCGGACCAGCAGAGCACAACGAAAGAAGAAGTAGGAAGAGGACCTGTCCGTGTCTGACCTGACCGACGACACCAACCGCGGCGAGTCATCCGGCGCAGTCGAGTCGGAGCCCACCGACGCGTCTGCGACGACGGCCGGAACTGACACCGCCTCGACGAGCCGGGTGGGCCGGCTCGAACGCGAGGGGGACATCGCTGCGGACTACCTCGAGGAGTTGCTGGACATCGCAGACCTCGACGGTGACATCGACATGGACGTGGAGGACTCCCGGGCATCGGTGTCCATCGTCGGCGACGGTCTCGCCGATCTCGTCGGGGAGCACGGCCGCGTGCTCGACGCCTTGCAAGAGTTGACCCGGCTTGCCGTCGTGCGGCAGACGGGTGAACGCAGCCGACTCATGCTCGACATCGACGGATTCCGGGCGAAGCGACGAGCGGAATTGGTGCTGCTGGCCGAGGCCGCCATCCGGACGGTGCAGGAAAGCGGCGAGCCGGAGTCGTTCCCCGCCATGAACCCGTTCGAGCGCAAGGTCGTGCACGACGCTGTCGCGAGTGCCGGGCTGCGCAGCGACTCGGAGGGCGTGGAGCCCAAACGGCACGTGGTCGTCCATCCGGCGCCGTGAGCTCATGGCTCACCGGGACACTCCCTCCACTCGGGCTGAGGGCGATGTTTCACGTGGAACCGACCTCACACCGCCGCCCGAGGCACGTGAGATCTTCGGTGCTCAACTGGAGTTGACGGTTCGCTATGTTGAGCAGCTCGCCGATGCCGGCATTCACCGCGGGCTGATCGGCCCACGCGAGGTACCCCGCCTGTGGGAACGGCATGTGCTCAACTGTGCGGTGCTCACCGACCTCGCCCCACGCCAGACCTCGGTGATCGATGTCGGCTCGGGCGCCGGTCTGCCCGGCGTGGTGATGGCGATCCGCCGACCCGACCTCCGAGTGACGCTCGTCGAGCCGCTCCTACGACGGGCGACATTTCTGAGCGAGGTCATCGAGGATCTCGGGTTACGCAAGGTGCGGGTGGTACGGGACCGCGCCGAGAAGCAGCACGGCCAGTTGCTGGCCGACGTGGTTACTGCCCGCGCGGTCGCACATATGGACAAGCTAGCCCGCTGGTGCCTGCCGTTGACCCGGCGTGGCGGAGTGCTCTTGGCGATGAAGGGCGAACGAGCCGAACAGGAGCTCGAGGAGAGCACGGACGTGCTACGTCAGCGCGCGGGTGACCCGGGCGAGGTGGTGGAGTGCGGGACACAGTGGCTGGAGCCTCCGACGCGGGTGATCCGCGTACACCGCGGGTGAGCCGGCTCACATGTCTGTACCCAGCGGTCATCCACCAGGTGTCCAGCCGGCGCGGCTCCCACGTGTAAGCCCCGAGATGTGTCACGCTGACCAGCAGTGGAGGATTGCCCCGTGACTGATTCCCCGGCGCGCGACGTACAGACCGTCGGTAGCTTCATGGCAGGCAGCCCCGAGGCGCCACTGCCTGCGAGCAACCGCACAGCCCCGGACTCCGCAGCCGCGGACACCCCGATCGCCCAGCAGGCGGCGGTAGCGCTGCAAGCGCTGGAACCCCGGGTCGACCTGTTCCCCCCACCGCTGAAGACGCGCACCGTGGTGGTGGCCAACCAGAAGGGCGGCGTAGGGAAGACGACCACCGCGGTCAACATCGCCGCAGCGCTCGCACGCAACGGCCTACGGGTCCTGACGATCGACCTCGACCCCCAGGGAAATGCGTCTACGGCGCTGGGCGTCGAGCACCATAGCGAGACGCCCAGTGTGTACGACGCCCTGATCGACGGGCGCTCGCTGACCGAAATCCGACAGCCGGTGCCCGGTCAAGACAACCTCGACTGCGTCCCGGCGACCATCGACCTGGCAGGCGCTGAGATCGAGTTGGTGTCGCTGGTGGCCCGGGAGAACCGACTCAAACGCGCGGTGGATGCCCTGCTCGCCGATCCCGACGTCCGCTACGACTACGTCTTCATTGACTGCCCACCATCCCTGGGGCTGTTGACCGTGAATGCATTGGTGGCGGGACAGGAAGTCCTCATCCCGATCCAGTGTGAGTACTACGCACTCGAGGGTGTCTCGCAGCTGTTGAGCAATATCGAGTTGGTGCAATCGCATCTGAACCCGGCCTTGCAGATCTCGACGATCGTGCTGACCATGTACGACGCACGAACCCGACTGTCGGCCCAGGTGGCCGACGAAGTGCGGGAGCACTTCACGACGGCCGTGCTGAACACGGCGATCCCACGGTCGGTCCGGGTGAGCGAGGCACCGAGTTACGGCCAGACGGTGATGACCTACGACCCGGGTTCGAGTGGGGCCCTTTCGTATCTGGAAGCGGCGCGGGAGATCGCCGCTCGTGGCGTCGAAACGGTGGAGGACAACGAAAAGTGAGCGTGAACGAACGACGCCGCGGCCTCGGTCGCGGCCTAGGGGCCTTGATCCCTACAGCGCCAGACGACGACAAGGCCCGCACGTCTCCCATCGATGTGTTCTTCACCGAGGACGGTACCGAGGGCGCTGTTCCACGTGAAACCCCGTCCGCGGGTGTGGCAGTGGACGGCCAGCAGCGAGCGGTTTCACGTGAAACAGTCGGCGAGGCTGCGACGGCGCTGGACGAGGACCTCGTGCCGGTCGATGGCGCTCAGTTCGCGGAGGTCGACGTCGCGAAGGTTCGCCCGAACCCTCGCCAGCCCCGCACCGCCTTCGACGAGGAGGAGATGGCCGAGCTCGTCCACTCCATTCGCGAGATCGGACTGTTGCAGCCGATCGTCGTGCGACGGGTCGACGACCCGGAGGTCGAATTCGAGATCGTCATGGGTGAGCGCCGGTGGCGAGCCACCCGGGAAGCCGGCCTCGAGACCGTGCCGGCCATCGTCCGGGAAACCTCGGACACTGACATGCTGCGCGACGCGCTGCTGGAGAACCTGCACCGCAGCGAGCTCAATCCGCTCGAAGAGGGCGCGGCGTACCAGCAGTTGCTCGACGACTTCTCCTGTACCCACGACGAGCTTGCCACGCGCCTCGGGCGATCCCGACCCCAGATCACCAACACGATCCGGCTGCTGCGGCTGCCGCCGCTGGTGCAGCGCCGGGTCGCGGCCGGCGTGCTCTCGGCCGGGCACGCACGTGCCGTGCTCGGGATGTCGGATCCTGGCGCGCAGGAGAAACTCGCCCAGCGGATCGTTGCCGAAGGCCTCAGCGTGCGGTCGGTCGAGGAGATCGTGACGCTCGACGCCGGTCAGGACACCGACCAGGACGACGACGCGAACTCCCCGGAGCCCAAACCGCAGCGCGGACAGACACCGGTCGCGCCGCGACTGAACGACATCGCCGCTGCGCTCTCGGACGAGCTGGAGACCAGGGTCAAGGTGAACCTCGGGCGCAGCAAAGGGAAGATCACCATCGAGTTCGCCAGCATCGGGGACCTCGAACGGATCGTCGGCACGATCGCGCCGTCGGTGCTCGATACCTGAGCGGGTACAGTCCCTGGCTCAGCGCTCGACCAGGTCAGCCAGCCGCATGGCGCCGGTATGGGCATCCTCGTGCGAGGGAAGGTAGACCCGCTGAACCGCGACCACGACAGCCTCGGTGATGATGTCTCGGAACTGTGGCGAAGACAGCCGGGCAGCGTCGTCCGGATTGCTGATGTACCCGAGTTCGATGCGAACGGCGGCCATGTCCGAGCGCCGAAGAAGCGCCCACGTCTTCGCGTGGGTGCGGCAGTCGACCATGCCGGTGCGGGCGACGAGTTCGCGTTGGACCAGCCCGGCGAACTGCTCGCCGATCGCGCTGTTGGAGCCCGGACGGTCCAGCCCGTAGTGGTAGGTGGAGATGCCGCTTGCCCTCGAGTTGGAGTGGACGTCGACATGCAGCGAGACCAGCAGGTTGGCACCGGTCTGGTTCGCGAACTCCGCCCGTTCGATGTCGCCGCGCGCCGGCCCGGCAAGACCACGGGTCTGGAACGTCCGCACCCCAATGGCCGCGAGCCGACCCTCGATACGGGAGGCCACGTCGCCGACGATCTCGGCCTCGACCACGTCACCCGCGACGTTCCCGAGGTCGTCGCCGCCGTGACCGGGATCGATGCACACGATCTTGCCGGACAACTGCGTGCCTGCCGCTCGCAATGCTTCCCCCGCTCGCAACGAGTCCGGACGGCCACCGGTGACTCTGGGCGCGAGCCGGCGCAAGGCCTTGAACGTGCTCGGGCCACAGGTTCCGTCGGCGGGCAGCCCGACATTGCGCTGGAACTCCCGCAGAGCCGCCTCGGTGTGTGAGCTGAAGATGCCGTCGACCTGGCCGACGTCGAATCCCAGTTCGGTGAGTCGTCGTTGTAGTGCCACGATGTCGTCACCGGTCAGTGGGCTGCCGACGACATAGGAGAGCAGCCGGTCGCCGAGTTGCCAGCGTGCCTCGTCGAGCACCTGGTAGGTCGCGGTGTCCACGACGCCGTGCGCGGTGAGGCCACGTTCCTGCTGGAATCGTCGAACCGCGGTCTCGACGGACTCGTCGAAGGCGTCGTCCGTGGACGGTGAAAGCAGTCCCAGCCGGGTGAGCTTGGAGCGGATCTCCGCCACTGCGGGCCCGTGGTCGCCGGACCGATAGTGCTGGGACATCCGGTCGCTTCCTTTCCCTGCGGCGACAACTGATCCTACCTAAGACCCTCGGCGGGGCGTTCTGGTTCCGTCTCGTGGCCGCTGTCTCACCTATTGGTCATCGCGACGATCGACGTACCGATCCACTACAGCGTAGACCATCCCCTCGCGCGGGCCGAAAGCACGAGAACCGGGACGCCGATGATCTCGGCGCCCCGGTTCGTCGGGATGGTCGGGGAGAGTCAGCCGGTGTATTCGGAAAGGTCATTGATCAGGGCAGCCTTGGGCTTGGCGCCGATGATCTGCTTGACCACCTCACCGTCGGAGTACACGTTCAACGCCGGGATCGAGGTGATCCGGTACGCGGCCGCGGTCTGCGGGTTCTCGTCGACGTTGAGCTTCACGATCTGCAGATTGTCCTGCGAGTCCGCGATCTCTTCGAGAACCGGAGCGATCTGGCGGCACGGTCCGCACCACTCTGCCCAGAAGTCAACCAGCACCGGCTTGTCGCTCTTCAGGACCGTGTCGGCGAAGTCGGCGTCGGTGACGTGGGTGATAGCAGCCATGATGTTCCTCTCAATCGTTGGTCAGCGGTGGTCGGTTGTTCGCGTTCGTGCTCAGTGCGTCAGCGCGGGGGTCGGAGTGCCCTGCTCGGCATCAGCCTCGACCGGCGGCTCCGGGGTCTCGTCGTGCTCGGCGAGGTAGCGCTCGGCGTCCAAGGCCGCCTGACACCCGGTGCCGGCGGCGGTGACCGCCTGCCGGTAGATGTGGTCCACGAGGTCACCGGCGGCGAAGACGCCGGGCAGGTTGGTCCGGGTGGAGGGATGATCCACCAGCACGTAGCCCTCGTCGTCGACCTCGACCTGGGAGGCGAACAACTCCGAACGCGGGTCGTGGCCGATCGCGACGAACAGTCCGGTGACGGCCAGCTCACGTTCGGAACCGTCCACCGTGTCTCGTAGCCGCAGCCCGGTCACGCTGCTTTCCCCGAGCACGTCCACGACCTCGGAGTTCCACACGAACTCGATCTTGGGATCGTTCGCGGCACGCTCCTGCATCACCTTCGAGGCACGCAACTCGTCCCGCCGGTGAATGACATAGACCTTGCGGGCGAACCGGGTGAGGAAGGTCGCCTCCTCCATCGCGGAGTCACCACCGCCCACGACGGCGATGTCCTGCTCGCGGAAGAAGAACCCGTCACACGTGGCACACCAGGAGACGCCGTGCCCGGACAGCCGCTTCTCGTTGTCCAGCCCAATCTCCCGGTAGGCAGAGCCGGCGGTGAGGATGACCGAACGGGCACGATAGGTGTTCCCGCTGCTGTCGGTCACGGACTTGACGGGGCCCTCGAGCTCGACCTCCACGGCGTCATCGGTGACGATCTCCGCTCCGAATCGCTCCGCCTGGGCACGCATCTGCTCCATCAGTTCGGGGCCCATGATGCCGTCGGAGAACCCGGGGTAGTTCTCCACGTCGGTGGTGTTCATCAAGGCACCACCCCAGGTCACCGAGCCTTCCAGGAGAACGGGCTCGAGGCGCGCACGGGCTGCGTACACCGCAGCCGTATAGCCACTGGGGCCGGAGCCGATGATGATCAGGTTGCGGATGTCGCTCACGTAGGACCTTTCCGGACCGGATGGCACGCATAGCGCGCGTTTGGTCGCTGTACTGGGATCAAGCTGTCAGTAGGAACAGATCCTAGATGTTGGCTATTCCGCCGGCACTCGGCTGCGGGGCGTGCGGTTGGTTACTCGCGGACCGAGACCTCGAGCTGGGCATCGTCCTCGGTGGCCTCGCACGCGGGCACGAGCCAGCCGTTGAGCACGCCATCCTGATCCCGGACGACGACAAGCACCCCGGCGTCCCCGGCCTCCGTGGAACCCAGCAGTTCGGCAGCGAGACCGTCGGCCAGGGGCTGTCCGCACTCGGGACGCAGCGACTCCCCGGCGTCGGCGACCTCGCGGACGGCGGCCTGCAGGCCGACTACCGACTCGCCCAGTGCCGTGCCGTCATCCTGACTCGGCGCCCGCATCGTGTCGTTCTCGGGTTCGCTCCGCTCGGCTTCCGGCGAGTCCAACTGGGCCATGTCATCGCCGGGCTCTGTCGTGGCGGTGTCCCAGTCGTCGTCGGTGCCGGACTGTTCGGCGGCCGTGGGGGTATCGACGCTGTTCTGTCCCAGAGCGTAACCACCGAAGGCGACCACACCCAGCGCTACCGCCGCGGCCAGCAACCGGGGAGCGAGCCGTCGGCGCAGCGGCACAACCGGTGCCGGCTCGGAGGGTGCCTTCGCCGCGTGGTCGCGCTCGGCGTCCAGCGCGGAATCGACGCGCTCGCGCACCCACGCCGGTGTCGTGACGGATGCCGGGTACGCCTCTGCCAACGCCGAGCGCAACTGCTCGAGCGCTTCGTCGGAGACGACCGGGTCGCCCTGGTCGTCACCGCGGTCCGGTCCCGCGGTGCTCAACTCTGGTCACCTCCATCGGCATAGGAATCTGTGGATGAGACGTGGCCATCCGCAGATCGGTTCCGTCCCGTCGTGCGCGATGCACCCGACTCCCCGGACGCCGAAGAGTCACCGCTGGAGCCCTCGCCCTGTAGCAGCGGCACGAGTCGAGTGCGAGCCCGTGCGCAGCGGCTCTTCACCGTGCCCGTGGGGAGGCCGAGCAACTCGGCGACCTCACTCACCGAGTAGCCCTCGAGATCGACCAACAGCAACGGGATGCGCTGGTCGTCCGGGAGCGTGTCCAGTGCCCGGCGCAGGTCGAGGTGCAGGCTGACCTGCACCGAAGGGTCGGGCGCGGTGCCGCTGAGCGGGTGGTCGGCGCGGGTTCCGGGAGGTGGTTCGCCGGATTCGAAGTCCGTGGCGTCACTGGGACGCGAGGTGTCCCGACGACGACGATCCAGGCACGCGTTGACCACGATTCGGTGCAACCAACTGGTGACCAGGGAATCACCGCGAAACTGTCCGGCACGGCGGAAGGCGTTGACAAATGCGTCCTGCAATGCATCAGCGGCCTCCTCCGGGTCCCTCAGGGTGCGCAGCGCCACAGCCCACAGCCGGTCCGAGTGCCGCTGTACGAGCTCCCCGAACGCGTCGGTGTCCCCGTCGATGTGCCGCCGCAACAGCCGAGCGTCATGGGCGTTCTCCGCGGCTCGTTCCGGGTCCTCGGTCGGGTCGGTCATCGTAGGACCACGGCCTCGGCGACACCACCTCGGAAGTCGCCATCGGCGGGAGGAAGCCGAGTGAACCACACCAGCACATAGCGGGTGCTGACGGGTTCATCCAGTGTCTGGGACACCTCTTCCCCTGCGCCCTCGACGGTGGCAGCGGTGTCCCACTCGTCGGCCGACTCCGGATGTTCGTCGGTCTCGTCCGTGGTGCGGATCTCCACGTCACTGTCGTCGCCGACAAGGTCGAGGTCGACCTGGGCGACCTCCGTCTGCTCACCGAGGTCGAGGACGAGGCCGACGCCG
>Ga0209487_1004549_pt1 | contig 10615 bp, 10 predicted proteins | sample Poulit2012_FD_187524 | JGI IMG/M metagenome (GOLD analysis project Ga0209487, IMG submission 187524) | Agricultural soil microbial communities from Georgia to study Nitrogen management - Poultry litter 2012 (SPAdes) (version 2) | ecosystem: Environmental > Terrestrial > Soil > Agricultural land... | reverse complement strand
GCTCCCTACCTCTCACACCAACGTATGTACGGATGTATGTTGCGGCTCAATTTTATTTTAAGTATGTACTTTACTAAAATGTTGAACACAGGAGATTAGTCCGAATTTGGCTAATCCTTTATTCGTTATTGTTGGGCTAGTTATATAATCAAGTTAGCCATCTGAAGTCAGCAAAAAAACAACCATTATAAAATCTCGTGTCTCATTGAAGTTACCAAACAACGAGACGAAGTTTTATAATGGCACACGTAAGAGTAACATACAAAGCCTTAAAAATAAACATCTATTGGAATGAATTTCATAATTACCAAAAGTGGCTATTCAAATACAATATGTGGCCAGGAAGGCTCCAACGAATATACATGATATATGAGTGTAGCAATAAATACGAGTTTTGGAACATAGTTGGGATCTTGAATTTCAAGTTTAAGTTAGCCACTTTTATTTTCTAATTTTGCTATATAAAAACTTGTTTTTTGCTAACTGACAAATAATTGCAGTTCTTTTAAGAAGGCTTCTGTGGCTGTCTGATAATCTAGTATTTTACGGGGGGATGTTATTCATCCATTGCCCAATCCGGTTAATTGTCCTGGTTGATATTTCTTTTATCCTTTTTCCCTTCGGGATAAATCGCCTAACGAGCTTATGTTGATTTTCTTTTGTTCCACGTTCGTGAGATGCGTAAGGGCGTGCAAAGAAAACATCTGTTATACCCGTGAGTAGCTCGTAGATTCCAGCAAATTCTGATCCATTATCAGACGTAATCGTTTTAAAGATATCTTCAGCTTGACTGCCTAATTGTTTATAAAGCATGCTCATTGCTTGATTAACCTTTAGTTGATCTTGTTGGTCAATTTTTAACATGATTTCAAAGCGTGTTTTCCGTTCAACTAGTGTAAGTAACACAGGATCATCTTTAGATCTAGCACCGATTAAAGTATCAATTTCCCAATGTCCAAAGTGTTTGCGAGAATCCACTTCTTCCGGTCGTTCTTCAATAGAAGGGCCAAGTACTCGGCGATTCTCGCGATGTGTAGGTGAATCAGTTCGCTGCTTTCGGGATACTTTTTCGAGTAAGTCGATGTTTTTTGTTTTCATAATTCCACGATCAATCCAATTGTAAAGTGTTGATGTGAAAGGGATAAAATTGCTTGAGAAAATCTTTTCTTTTTTCGCACGACCGACAACGACGTCTGGTGACCAGCCTTCGTCTAACATCCTATCATCAGCCCAGGTTATAAATGAATCACAGATCAACCACATTGGACAACGTCCAGAGCTTTGACGGTTACGAAGATACATTTGATAATCAGCTTCAGCTGAATAGTTATGTTGATCATATTCATACACTTTATCGTTATGGATTTGACGTTGTTTTATCGTACGAACTGTTCCACGTTTAACCGCATTATGAATGGTTTGTGGTGCTCGTTTTAAAATACGTGCAATTGCACGATTGGAGTATCCTATTTCTTTATAGCCTTCAATCTTGACACGTTCTTCGTATGTTAAGTGTTTTCCAGTATGTGAGTTTATGTTATCCTTTAGTTGGGTCATGTGAATTCACTCCTATATCGATTGGTGGTACTTTCAATATAGCAGAATTCACATGGCCTTTTTACTTTTTACAAAATAGTTAGTGGGTGGCTAACTTAATTATACAATCCACCTTCATGTAAAAGTAGGTGACCGTGATCAAATTGTGATACCTAAAGAAGCACGGGATTTATTCGAAATTGCAGCAGGTGATCGCTTAATTGTCGTCGGTCAGGAAAGGCAAGGATTAGCTTTGACTAAACATGACAAAATTTTACCGTTAATTGAAAGCCTGTATAAGTCGAATTCATCGGATGATGACTTATAATGAATAGGGAATTTATATTAATAATTTTGACAGTGTTATTTCTTGTGATTACTTTAGTCAATCGGACATATGACGAGACGCTTAACAATGAAACGATGGGAGAATATGAGATGGAATATGAGATTCATGGGGATCCTGACAAAGAGATTATTATCTTCATTCATGGAATCGGGGCAAGCTCTTGGATGTGGTGGCAGCAATTAGATGCCTTTGATGATTACCAAATCTGCTTAGTGGATTTACCAGGCCACGGTAAAAATGCAGATATTCCTTGGATTGATTTAACGACCACGACCCAAATGATTGCTGAAGACGTTATAGGTAATCAAAGAGCACATATAGTGGGCATTTCCCTGGGTGGACATGTTGCTTTGGAAATCGCTAAACATTATCCGCAAAAAGTCAAAAGCACTTTTATCAGCGGAATTACTGTAAAACCTATGCCTTTTAAATTTCTAATGCCTATCCAATCACGCTTAGTTCAACGGTCGCTCAGTAACACCGACTATCTCTATCGTTTGGCTAAAGAAAATTATCATTTACCTGAAAATAAAATTGAAGAATTCATTCGAAACTATCAATTATTGACAAGAGAAAATTATGAAGCGATCGGTTATGAAATTATGGATTTTCGTTTGGATGAATCTTATGCTGTAATTAAGCATCCTATTGTATTCGTGGCCGGTGATCAAGAATCAAGTGGTATTTTAAAGTCGTTAAAGGTTGCTCCTAAAATTATACGAGGAGCTGTAACAGCTGAGATTCTTAATGCTCAACATATTTGGCCCGTTCAAATGCCCAAGGAGTTTAATCAAATATTAAAAGAATGGGTTAGTAAAAATTAAGTTGTCTATGCGACTGCTTACTAATATCGAGACCGTTTTTAATAAGTGGAATGATAATACTACTATTAAAACCTACATTTATTAAATGACAAATACAAATATATCTTGGAGAAAAAAGGGAGTTGTTTCTCTCTTTTAAATATGACCTCTTTCTTTTAGGCTAGTGAAATTATTATCACTATTTACTACCAAATGGCCTAGTACTTCAATGCCTAGTAACTTTCCAGCTTCTACTAATCTCTTCGTAACGTTAATGTCTTCCATCGATGGTGCTATGTCACCACGGTCACCCTTGCTTTAAGCTAACTGCTACTTCTGCCTTCGCAGTTCGGGACTTGCACCCTAGAGACTACCCCCATGCCGGGCACACCATGAAAAAAAGCACCAGCAGAATGCCGATGCTTTAAATCTGTTAAGTTCTTTGTAAGATTAACGTTGATTTGAACCAACTTGAACGAAAAGGCCTTTGTAAACGTTGGTATATCAACAAACCTATTAACGTTTTGAGAAATACCAACATATGTTTCATGCATACTCAGTCCATCTCAATCCCTTTCCATCAAGGTTCGGAAATACAGAAAAGGGATACAGGTGGATTAGAATGTACTCAGAGGGGATATCACTTGCATCAATTTGCAACATTTATGGTAGTTGTTAGTTAGATACAATCTATATAGTTAAACATGTGTATATCCCGGTTCTAGCCTTTACCTTTTTGCAAAAACCTCTTTGTTAAACAATACGGCCCGTTTGTTAAATAGCTATATATAATTTTAACACGAACTAAAAATGTAATATTTTAGCCATATTCATACATCTTCTAACAAAGTTATTTCATGTAATGATCTTTCTGTGAAGTCCAATTCTTTAAAACTATTTCTTCATAGCTATCAATTATATGGGCTTTTTTAAAGGGGAGATACCTGTGCCGTAATTATTCCAATAATTACTACATACGTTCACATCAGTCATTTAGAAAAATAACGTTTGTTTATACGAATGTTAGTTTAATTACGTGGTGTAACACCAACCGATATAATCTCCCATACCCATCTGGCCCATGTATTTAAATCCATATCTAAAGAAGACGGTTTATTAATCGTGTTAAATAATAAATTAACTAAAATATTTGTTGGAATTTCTTCTCTAATAACTGACTGCTTTTTTCCAAATTCTACAATATCTATAATATAATTAATAATGACTAAATGATCTTTCACAAAGTTTTCCTTCACTTTCTGAACAGGCTGTGAATCACTTTGCATTAAAGGTATCATCTGTAAGACATCATGTATGTGAGCATATTTAATCATCAGCTGAATCAACTGAATTAACTGTGCTTCCGCATCGGGTCCTTCTGCAATTAGCGTTAATTCCTCCGTATAACTAACCATTAATTCTGTCATATAATCTGCAACTAATTCATCTTTTGAAGCATAATATTCATATAATGTACTTCTACCTATATTTAAGTGATTCGAAAGCAAAGAAAAGTTAAATCCACCATATCCCTGTTCTAACAATAATTTTTCAGTCTTTTTCATAAGCGTTTTGTGTTTAATCTTTTTCCTAATTTTCATCACCTACAGTTATATTTACACCTTAAATATAACATATTAACTAAAATTAAAAAGACTGGACTACTATCCAGTCTTTTTAAAGTACGATTACTTTTTAGATGAGATGACCTTTACCGGCCAAAGAGCTTTATCATCTAGCTTAACCATAATTGCAGGTACTAGTATTGTCCGTACTAAGAATGTATCGATTAAAACACCTACGGCAACGACAAAACCAAACATAAATAACTCTAAAATTGGTTGTGTCATTAGAACAGCAAACGTTGCTGCTAAAATGATTCCCGCAGATGAGATCACACCACCTGTTTTAGCAAGTCCAAATTCTATCGCTTTTTTAATTGGGTGTATTTTCGCTTCTTCTTTAATTCGTGAAATCAACATAATGTTGTAGTCTACACCTAGTGCCACTAAGAAGATAAATGAGTAGACTGGAATTCGGTAACTCATTGCCTCATAACCAAATAACGTATCAAATACGAAAATACTAAAGCCCATCGCTGCAAAATAGGATAAGATTATTGTCGCCATCATATAAATCGGAGCAATCCAAGATCTCGACTGAAAACCAAGTAAAATTGTGATTAACAAAGTAATCAATGTCACAATGACAACTGTATCACGATCGTTAACATGCCGTGTATCTGCTTGCTTCGCTGTTTCTCCCGCAAAGTAAAGTTGCGTATTAGCTAAATTTACTTCATCAATTAATTCCTCAGCCTGGTCTTCTCGTAATGGATTCAAATAATCCATCGTCTCGATGTCATAAGGATTACCATCAAAGACAATGCTTAATTTTGCTACATTTTCCTTGTCATTCAACCAAATACCCTTTCCAAAGTTTGCAATATTTGGATCCGATAAATCCGGCGTCACGTTAGCCACGCCTTCCCTTTCTAATAACGCTTCTCTTAAATCCGTCAACTTCCCTACATCAATAGTATCATCTGATTCAACAATTAATGTTGTCATGGCAAGTTCACCTGGTGCAAAGTTATCTTCTAACAATTCAAACCCAACACGCGACTCCATATCTTCTGGGAATGATTTGATCAAGTTAAAAGAGTATTCATTTGTTGTTACATTTAATGAGATCACAAGCATAATAACAAATATAATAGATCCTGATAAGCCTGGACGCTTCGTAACTCCTGAAGCTAGCTTATCCCAAAATCCACGCTTTATTTTGACCTCTGAACCTACCTTAGGGATATAGGGCCAAAATGATTTTCTACCAAATAAAACGAATAATGCTGGAAGTAATGTCAACCCGCCAATCAAAATAAAGACTAATGCGATTGAAAATACAGGAGCAAAATTACGATAAGGTTCAAAAGCTGCTGCAAATAAAACAAGCATTGCCGCAAGTACTGTTGTTCCACTAAAGAAGATTGGTTCCGTTACTTTTTTCATAGCTAAAGCCATCGCTTTGTGTTTATCTTCATGATGTCGCAATTCTTCTCTAAAGCGAGAGACAATAAACAGTGCATAATCCGTTATTACTGCTAATAATAAAATCGACATAATGGAAATGGATTGGCTCTCGATTCCCATGCCAGCTTTACCAAATACACCTATTGTTTTGTCTACGATTTGATGAATAATACCTGCACCAATAAGTGGAACAAAAGCAATAATTGGCGAACGGTAAATAGAAATTAAAATAACAAATATTAAAGCAATCGTTCCAAACAGTAACGTTAAATCACCACGCGAAAATAAATCAGACATATCTGAAACGATTCCACTTGGACCGGTAATTTTTAATGTTAAATCAGACTCACTATTTAGTGATTTTTGAGCAAGGTCATTAATATCATTAACTGTCGTATTAATCACTTTTCGTTCTAAATCATCAAATAACTTCACTGGTAATATAAAAGTTGTTTCATTTTCAGATATAAATGTTTGTTTTACTTCTTCTGAAAATTCATAAACCAAAATTGTTTCTTTAACACCTTCAAATGAAGCTTCGTCAATCTGTTTATTAATGGTCTCAATTTTTTCTAAATTGGTTTCGGTCAACCCTTTTTCATTATGAAAAACTAAGATTGCCGGTACACCTAAGTCATCTTTAAAATGCTCTGCTAATTTCTCATCTGCAATCATCGAGGGTGTGTCATCTTTTAATCCAGCATTATTAATACTCGTTGCGTATTCTTTTGCCCCTAAAGACATACCACTTAATCCAATCATTAATACTAACCAAATAATAACAGTCCATTTAGCACCACGTTTACTGCTCGCAGCACGTGTTATTTTATTTATAAATGTAAACAATGCTCCATCTCCTCTACCTGACACTTGTGTCGGTTATCATACTTATTACATATTAAATCAACCCGACACAAGTGTCAACTAAAAATCATCCATAAAAAATAACCATAGCATGTAGCTAGGTCATTTTTATAAGTTATCATTTTTACAGGTGATCATTATTTCATAACAAAGGTCTACCTATGTTGTAAGTATTTTGGTATATTCTTATTAATGAGAAATTGCTAAAAAGGAGAGTTATAAACTTTATCCCTTTTATTGTTTAATAAATTCAGTTGCTAGGAGTGAACGAATGAAAAAGAAACTAGATCAATTATCTGAAAAATGTTTTTTATCTTTTAGAATACCACACGAGTCTGGTAGACAAAGCCGTAAAAACATGAAGAATATCTTAATTACTTCCTCTATCATCACCATACTACTATTAGGCTTATTAATTTTTTTGTATTTAGTGATCGGACTGCCCCTCCTCATCAGGTCATTGTAATTATAAGTTTAATTTATAATGTTGTAGGGATAGTTCTTATTAGTTTAGCAATCGTTTTCTCTTTTAAAAAGATATATCAAAAAAGACAAAGATTTCAATATCTATTAGTAACTCTATTTATAAATCTAGTATTTGGGCCTTTCTTTTACATAATTGGACTATATATTTTAACTGATTCTACTCAGTTCCATCATCACATGGGCATATCTGCTTCAAGCTTAATATTGTTAATCACAGTAACGCTGCTAATAGGGTTAGCGATTTTTGTTTATTCCTATATGCATATGATGAAGTTACTTCAACAGGGTAAGTTAAGAAAAGGTACAGAGAGATATAAGAAGCAACAGACAAATGAAAGGAATGAGCCAAATACATATATTGGCTCTGTTAGTGCATTATTATCAGGGACACTAGGGAATGGAATATTTCTCACCAACTATTTTGAAATAAATCTGACTGAGGATATTGTTATATTTATAACGATGGGCGTAGCTGTAATTTATGTATTAATGCTTCTTCTGCCTAGACAATTCGTTATCTTGTATTGTAAAGGCAGATTTAAAAGTTTTCAATTCAATGATAACTATGAATTAAATCCTGTGGGATCTAGTAGAGAATACGAGAATATTAGCTAAGAGATATGATTCGTTTTCATATTAAAACACGTTAGTAATATTTCCGATCTCAAAATGATTACAGCCACAAGAATGTAACACCTAACGCCAAACTGTTTACCACCTCATACCTCTTGCATGATTCATTATCGTAAGATTTTGGAATTATATGATGAAGGCATAAGTCTTAGGCACATCTCAGCTAGTACAAGTAACTCTCGTCAAAAAGTAACGGAGACCATTTAATTAGATGAACCGCAACTACTTTATTTTCCGTATTTAAACATATAACAAGGAATACTTCACGACCTATAAAGCGAGATGCTATCTTTGCTGCGTCTTCCGGACTACGAATGATGTAATCTACACCTTCTTCTGACTCCCGAATAATTTGTTCAATGCGTACAATTTCTAAAATGGTTTCCATGTAGATCAACCTCTCTATGATTTTTTGACCTTTTAAGTTTCACTGGAGATAGCTACCGCGTGAAACATGCACTATCGAATCATCAATCACAATGAAATAAGGGGCTGGAAAAGTTCTAAACTTTTCTTTGCAATCTTCTCGACTTCTTGCTTGCAAAACACAACTGAATGCTATATGAATAAGAGCTATATATTACTTATAAAGATAGGGGATATTATGAGAACAAAACAATATAAAATAATCTTTACCACATTAATAATCTATACAGCTTTGATATTATACTTTTTGTTTTTTGGTGTTGGTAGACCCGGTGCAGCAGTAGACAATCACGAATATCAATTTAATTTAATTCCGAATATAATTCCTTTCAGATTTCCAACCATTTCAGAATTGAAATATTTCCCACGTGGTTTTTTTGAATTAGGTAACTTTGTAGGATTTATACCTTTTGGTGTATTGATCCCTAGACTGTATCGCTGTAATCTTTTTAGGTTTTTGTCATTATTTATCCTGTCAATCCTTATAATAGAAACCGTACAAATGCTAACTTTTCTCGGTAGATTTGATATAAATGATGTAATCGTGAATACATTAGGTGCAGCAGTAGGATTTTGTGCATACAAAATTAGTTTTCGTTTTAGCAATCCGTGGAAAAGATTTGCTGTCACGATTATGTCCGTTGTTATCCTTTTACTAGCAGTAATAGGCTTTTCGGAGTTTCTAAACAAATCATTCACAAAAGAAGAAGGGCCTATTATAGCTTTACATGAACTGGAAAACAACGGAAATGTACCAATAGATAAAAATATCCAAAGTTTCGAAATTGGACATGAAAAAATTGAGCCGAAAATAAACTTGTATGGAAGCGAAGGCGATAATACAAAAATATTTACCTATGCATTTGGTGGTAAAGATATTGTGCTTTCTTTAAACTATGGGAATCCTGATAATGCTAATGACTATGATGGTCAGATAATGATTTCTGTTGATGGGAAAGAGGTAGAAACCTATTCTGATATAGACCATGGCTCTTCCGAAATTATTATGGAGAAGGTAAATGAACTGATAATAACAATTCAAGGGAATGTAAAGTTATGGGATGTTACATTTAAAGAAATGAAGTATTGGTGGAATTAACAATCTAATTTATATATCTACAAAATAATTTCAGCTTCAAATATATGTAGTCAAAGTTGATTACTCTTGATATGACCCAACCACTTGGATGCTGATGTGCAACAATCACACTCGCTGCATTATTAGGTATTGCTGATTTAAACACCTCGCGATCATCACGACCAATAAAACGGATTGCTATCTTTGCTCCATCTTCTGGGCTACGCATAATGTAGTCAATCCCCTCTTCCACATCGATTAATGTCAGATGGCGTAAGTAGCAAATCTGTCAGATTCGTATATGTTTTGGGGAAGCCCAATGAATTAGGGTGCGTTAAAAGCGTTGATTTCTTTCTACGCACCCTTATCCTTCTTGGCTCTTATACTATCCGAAGAACGAAGGCCCTTTACATAATCGATAATACGTGTTTGCTTTACACACGTATTAGGAAAGTATAATTAGGGGAGCTGAAAAGGAAAAGACCTGACGGATGCACTACTTCGATTCCAACACAGAAGTATACATTTGTACTGTTTCAAATTCACTCATATTTCAACTCTACTTTATTATTCACAAAGTTTAACGAGTTCATTTCTTACGCCTTCTTTTAAATATTTTTTTGCATCAATTCTAAATCCTAAGGAGTAGCCATCTATATCTTCAATCATTTCAAGGGGGTTGACAAAACCAAATTCTAACGGACCAGAAACTAGATGTCGGGATACGTCATAATTAAGTTTTTCCATAATCTTTTTAATGCCAATCGAGTAGGTGGGAGTGGTTAACTCCCGACCTCTCACACCAGGCGGTTCAATTAAGATTGTTGACGTAAAATTTCATAACGTGTTGATAAGCTTCGGAGCCCTTGGGAATTCCAATAGGAATTCCCAAGGGTTCTGTGTAGTATTGGACTATTAGATATTCTCCAGTAGCTCTTTCGTGTATTGCCCCATTCATAAGCTTTTCCTTTCGGAACGCCCAGGCCTTTGAGCTTTCTTACTTTTGTTCTTGGGAGTTTCCATTCTTTCCATACACACATTCTAAGTCTTCTTCTGATCCACGAATCCAGATTCACGAACACACTTGGTGTATCTGCTAACGAGAAGTATCCGCACCACCCAATGAGATATTGATTTAATTTCTTTATCCGATATTCCATTGGATATGGTTTCTTTCGTGAAGTTATTTCGCGAATTTTAGCTTTCATTCGCTTCACGCTCTCTTTGGCAACTCTGATTTTCGGCTCCATATTAAATGTGAAACTAAAGCCTAGAAACTTCCTTCGCCAAGGACGGTCTACTGTGGATTTATCCCGATTAACTTTCAGCTTTAATTTATCTTCGATAAATGATGTTACTGAATTCATGACTCGTAGGCCCGCTTTGCGTGTTTTCACAAAGATTTGGG
>Ga0209487_1004548_pt1 | contig 10617 bp, 12 predicted proteins | sample Poulit2012_FD_187524 | JGI IMG/M metagenome (GOLD analysis project Ga0209487, IMG submission 187524) | Agricultural soil microbial communities from Georgia to study Nitrogen management - Poultry litter 2012 (SPAdes) (version 2) | ecosystem: Environmental > Terrestrial > Soil > Agricultural land... | reverse complement strand
CGATCCATCGGACGCTCTGTTAAAAATGGGTCACCATAAATCATCGTCAACAAAGGAAGACCTGCTAACAAACCAATCATTAAACGTGCAGTCGTTCCAGAATTACCAAAATATAAAGGTTTCTTTGCTTCTTGTAATGATTCGGGTCCATTACTTGTCACAGTCACAGTCGTACCTGATACTTCAATTGATACTCCCAAAGATCTAAAGGAATCGATGGTATGTAAGCAGTCTTCTCCATCTAAAAAGTTAGTGATTGTAGTCGTCCCCTTAGCGATGGAGCTAAACATGACAGCGCGGTGTGAAATCGACTTGTCACCAGGAACTTCAATCATACCAGATATCACACCAGTTATAGGTCGTAAGTTTACTTTACTCAACTCGTTTCACTCTCCCACATTGCTTGTATTTAATTTTCAATGGTTACTTCATAACCATGCTTTTTCAACAAATCATGGCTTGCCATTTGATCCTCTTTTGATTGAACAGTTAAACGTAGAGCCCCATTAATTCCATCACGAATTTCAAGGATGCGGATATTTGAAATGCTAATCCCGCTTACTGCCAACATTTGAACAACCATTGCAATTGCGCCAGGCTTATCTTTAACATCAACATATAAATCATAAAAGGAACGAATGGCTCCTTTTTTAGTTTTATTGAGACCATCACGGTACTCTTTTGCTTGATCTAAATAGGTGATCATACGCTCTTTTTGATTATGATCTAGTATATTTTTTAAACTTGTCATTTCCTCTATCCATTCTTCAAGTAACTGAGACATTTTATTCCCATTATGTTGAAAAATATCTTGCCACATTTTTGGATTGCTTGAAGCAATTCTTGTAATATCCCGGAAACCACCTGCCGCGAGTTCTGGTAAGTATGTATGTTTGTTTTCCCATTTTATGGCTTGATGAACAAGAGATGAGGCGATTAAGTGTGGGAAATGGGATACAACACTCGTCATTTCATCATGTTCATCTGGATCTAAAATAACAAAAATACATTTTGTAATTTCTAAAATTTTCTTCAATATATTAACTTGCTCATCTAAGCATGTATCGGTTGGTGTTAGTACATAAATCGCATTTTCAAATAAATGTTCTTTAGCGGCGCGAATTCCACTTTTATGTGATCCGGCCATTGGATGACCACCGATAAATGTAATTTTTTCGTTTGTGAATTTGTGTGCTGTTTCAATAATTGCGCCTTTAACAGAAGATACATCTGATACGATAACATCTTTATCAAATGTCAGCTTATTCAATTCATTCATTAATTGAATTGTTTTAGAAATTGGTGTTGCTAAAATGATAATATCGGCTTGTTTCACACATTCTGAAAACTTGCTATACGATTGATCAATGATTTCGTTATCAAGTGCATATTGGATCGTTTCTTTGTCTGTGTCATAGCCAATAATGAAGTTCTCTTCTACTTGGGACATTGCTTTTGCTAATGAGCCACCGATTAGTCCTAACCCAGCAACTACGATTGTACGTTTCATTTATAATACCTCATTCATTTTAATGAATTTCATCATACAGATTTAAAGTTACTCCGTTACAACAAGCAGTGGTGCAAATGGTTCTTAACTACATACTGTAGCGGAGGCCCGTTTTCATTTTGTGAAATTCATTCGTTTATTTCGACATGTAACTTTTTTAATAAATGTTGTAATTGGATCATATCTTCATCTGTTCCTATTGTAATTCTAATAGTCTTTGGATAACCAAGTAGTTCACCAGGTCGAATAATAAATCCATTTTTCAATAGATATTGGGATACCTCAGTGCCACTAATAGGTGTAGAAACTAAAATAAAGTTCGTTTGGGATGGATAATAATGCCAACCGATTTCATCTAAAAAGACTTCAAACCTTTGTTTAATTTCTCTGTTTTTAGTAGTCACATTTTTGATAAAGGATTGATCATCCAAAGCGATTAACGCTGCTTGTTGAGCAATGGTTGACGTGTTAAAAGGTCCCCGCACAATATTTAATTGACTTGCAATATCTTCAGCCATTATGCCGTACCCAATTCTTAGGGCTGCCAATCCGTATGCTTTAGAAAATGTTCTTAATAAAATTAAGTTTTTGTATGAAGGTAATGTTGATAATGCTTGTAATCGAGAAGCTTCATCAATAAATTCGTAATATGCTTCATCTAAAACAACGAGTACATCTTTAGGGCATTGATCCATAAATTGGTAAAAGTCATCAGGCGGCAAAATTGTTCCTGTTGGATTATCGGGAGAACAAATCCAAACAACTTTCGTATTTTTATCTATCGCTTGTAACATCCCATTTAGATCATGATATCCATTGATTGTCGGTATTTCTTTAATATCAGCCCCATCAATTAAAGCATGGTGTTTATATTGTGGGAATGTTGGTGTAGCCATTACAGTATTTACACCAGGATATAAAAAAGTACGGCTAATAATTTGGACGATTTCATCCGATCCATTGCCAAAGATAAGTTGGTCTTCATGTATTGCTAACTTAGATGCAAGTGCTGATCTTAATTTTGCTGTATGGCCGTCAGGATATATATGAAGTTCATCGGTTATATGTGAAAAAGCATGTTTTAAGCGTTCAGAATATCCATATGGGTTTTCATTCGAAGCTAATTTTACAATTTTTTCTAAATGATATTTCTTTTTCACCTCATCTATTTGCATTCCTTGTTTATATGGAGCTAACTGACTGAGCACTTTTTTTCCATCCATATGAATTATTCTCCCCCTACACTATTAGATACATTGCATAGAATTTTATAATTGCAAAAATCGATCAGTTGCGTGCTGTATAAAAAGCATTCGACTTAGTTAATCAAGTCTGGCCGCAACTGAATAGCATCATTTAGAAAAATATGGTTGATTTCATCTTGATCTTTGTCTGTTCGGATAACCATCATAATTCGAATACATTTTTCCAAACTATTGGGTACTTCAATTTCTTTCATACACATCACAGGTACGAGTGACCAACCAGGGATTTCCCTAACGGACCTAGCTGGAAACCCTGCATTAATATCATTTGTAACTGATATAAACACGTGAGAAACATTTTCAGGTGTGATGCTGTTTTTCTTAATCATTTCCTCTACTAACGTTCTTGTGTTTTCTAAAATTAAAGTTGCTTCATTTTGAGCTACGGTTGTAGCACCACGAACTCCACGTGTCATTTTGTCACCAACTCTTCCATAAAGTTCTCTAGATATGTTAATAAATCATTGTCATCAATTTCTTCAGCCTTGGGTTCACCAATAGCTGTTAAAAGAACCATTTTAATTTTCTTATTCACAACTTTTTTGTCACTTTTCATTCTATTTATTAAATGATCTGCTTTTAATTGTTGTAAACTGAGTGGATACTCATTGAGGTTTAACCATTGATATAATGGATCGTATGGTAGATGAATACCGTATCTCTGCTCACTTACACGAATCGCGAATAATAATCCAATTGCAATTGCTTCTCCATGTGTCAATTTTCCGTACCCTAACTCAGCTTCTATCGCATGACCTAACGTATGACCTAAATTCAAATACATTCTTACACCAGATTCTTTTTCATCTTCTTCTACAATGTCCGCTTTAACTTTAATGCCCTGTAATAAATGTTCTTTCAATTGTTGATTTGATAGATCAGTAAGCTGGTTTTGAATAAGATCATCAAAAAAGTCTGCGTCAGATATGAGTGCTTCTTTTACAAGCTCAGCATAGCCAGATCGTACTTCATGCTTACTTAATGAAATTAATGTTTCTACATCATAAACAACTGCTTGCGGTGGATAAAAGCATCCGATGAGATTTTTTCCAAGTTCATGATTAATCGCTACTTTTCCACCGACACTGCTATCATGTGCAAGGATGGTCGTTGGTATTTGAATATAATCAACGCCACGTAGGAAGGTTGCCGCGACAAAGCCGGCAAGGTCACCAACAACACCTCCACCAAGAGCAATAATGAGTGAGTGTCGATCAAGACCGTTTTGAATGGCCTCTGTCTGTAACTTATAGTAATGATCGATGTCTTTGGACTGTTCCCCATTCGGTATAATGACTTGAAACACTTGTTCATTGGTAAAGTTCTTTTTAATATCGTTTAAATATAATTTTGCGACATTTTCATCAGTCACAATCATAATAGATGAATAGTCTTTCTTTAGATATTGTTTGAGTTGATATCGAATATGATCATCAATATAGATATTATAGTCATGTGAACTTGATTGAACGGTTAATTGTGCCATTAGAAATTCCTCGTATATTCACGGTATTCCTCAACGGCTTTTTTAAGCTGTGGAAATTGATCACTTGTAAATTGATTGGTAATTGCTTTAGCAAGTTCAAATGCTACAACATGTTCCATAACTACTGCAGCTGCAGGTACAGCGCAAGAATCAGATCTTTCTACACTCGCTGTAAAAGGTTCTTTCGTTTCAATATCAACACTTTTTAATGGTTTATACAATGTAGGAATAGGCTTCATCACGCCTTTTACTACAATTGGCATACCATTTGTCATTCCGCCTTCTAAACCACCCAAGCGATTTGTTTTTCGAGCATATCCATCTTCTTCATTCCAAATGATTTCATCATGGACTTCACTTCCATTTTTTCTAGCTGCTTCAAAACCGATACCAAATTCAACACCTTTAAATGCGTTAATGCTTAATACACTTGCACCAATTAAACCGTCAAGTTTACGATCATATTGAACATATGAGCCAACTCCAGCTGGCATACCTGTTACATAAACTTCAGCAACACCACCAATCGAATCTCCATCTTGTTTTGCTTGATCAATGGCATCCATCATTTTTTGATCGACAGTTTTATCTAATGTTCTTACTGGCGACTCTTCTGATATCTTTTGTCGTTCTTCAACAGTAAGTGATGGATCTTCTTTAGCGACAATTCCTGCGATTTCTCTAACGTAGCCAACAACTTCAATACCCAAATGTTTTAATAGAGTTTTCGCAACTGCACCAGCTGCAACCCGTACGGTTGTCTCTCTAGCTGACGATCTTTCTAGTACATCACGCATATCACGATGACCGTATTTTAATGCTCCATTTAGGTCAGCGTGTCCAGGGCGTGGTCTCGTAACTACTCGTCTAATTTTCGCATCTTCCTCAATTGGATCTTCGCCCATTATTTTTTGCCAATGTTTAAAATCATCATTCGTGACTACTAATGAAATAGGAGAGCCTAGTGTGTATCCATGTCTCACACCACTCGTAATATTGACAAGGTCTTTTTCAATTTGCATTCTTCGACCACGTCCATGTCCCTTCTGTCTTCTGAGTAATGATTCGTTAATATCATCTTGAAGTAAAGGCATATGTGATGGAATACCTTCAATGATTGTTGTCAACTGTTTACCATGTGATTCTCCTGCAGTTAAGTAACGCATACAATATCTCCAATCTAAATAGGTTTATTATTTTTAGATATACATTCGTCAAATTTATCTGACAATAAAAAGTATATTATTCATTTTGGGGTTCTTTCTTATAGAAGAATGTATCGAATACAGATAGATTATATTGATCAGGACTAAAAATTTGTTCCGTACTGCCAACAAACAAAACACCATCTGGATTCAAAGAATGACTGAAATTGGTATAGATTTCTTGTTTGGCTTCATCTGTAAAATAAATTAATACATTTCTGCATATAATCAAATCGATATTTTGTGGATATCGATCTGCGAGCAAGTTATGGCCTTTAAAGTTTACCATCTTTTTAATTTTTTCGTTAAGATAACATAAACCATTTTTTTGAATAAAGTATTTATTTTTGTATATATGGGGTAAATCTTTTAATGATTGCTCTTTATAAACACCTTGTTTCGCCTTGTCAAGTGCACCTTTGTCAATATCTGTTGCTAATATCTGCACTTGTAAACGAGGAAACCTTTCTTTCAACATGATAGCAAGGCTGTATGGTTCTTCACCTGTTGAACAAGCAGCACTCCAAATTGTTAGTTTGTCCTTATCATGTATTAAATGTGGGATCACTTTTTCTTGGAGCACTTCCCACCTTTTTGGATTGCGGTAAAATTCTGAAACATTTATTGTTAAACGATCAATAAACTCGTCTAACAAGATTTGATCTTTTTTAAGGGCTTGAAAATAGGAAGAAAAATTTTCAAAACCTCTTTTATTACGTAATGAAGTAATTCTTCGTTTCATTTGTGCTTCTTTATATAAAGAAAGATCAATTCCAATCATTTGATTCATACGTGAAATGAAATCACTGTATCCCTTATCCATGTGTGCCCCTTTCACTTTCATTCCTTTAATAAATCCATTGATGGTCGTCTTTTGAATAAGCCAATATTTCATCATTGTTAAAAAATAAATTAATTTCCCGTTGAGCACTATCCAATGAATCTGATCCATGAATAATATTTTTATGGACGACCATGCCAAAATCACCACGGATGGTACCATTTTCTGCTTCTAATGGATTTGTAGAACCGATTATTTTTCTTGCTGTTTTAATAACCTCATTTCCCTCCCAGACCATTGCAAAAACAGGTCCAGAGGTTATAAAGTCCACTAGATTACTAAAGAATGGCTTTCCTTTATGTTCGCCATAATGTTTTTCAGCAAGTTCATCAGAAATGACCATAAACTTTGCTCCGACTAGTTTAAATCCCTTTTTTTCAAAACGATGAACCACTTCGCCAATCAAATTTCGCTGTACTCCATCTGGTTTGACCATTACGAATGTTTTTTCCATATTTATCTACACCTCGTCAATTTATTATCGTTTATTTAATCAAATTAAGAACGTCTATCGCCAATAGATTGAGCAATCTCTTGTAATATTTGTTTAGCCTCAAGATCTGGCAATGGTTTCAAGACTTCTAATGCTTTATTTAAATATAATTCACTAAGCTGATAGGATTTTTCTATAGCATCTGATTTTTTTAACATGAATAATAATTTTTCAAAATGAACAGGATCAACTTCATCTGGATGTGCGAATGTATCTCTTAACAAGTCATTAAATGCTTGATCTTTCATCGCATATAATACAGGTAAAGTAAGATTACCTTGGAGTAAATCACTTGCAATAGGTTTACCTAGTTCTTTTTCAGTAGATGTAAAATCAAGAATATCGTCAATGATTTGGTAGGACATTCCAATATAGTAACCATATTGATAAAGTCTGTTTGCTTCTTCAGGAGTTGTCATACCAGCCATCGCACCTAGTTTACAACTTGTCGCTATCAGCAATGCGGTTTTACGTTTAATTCTTCTTAAATAATGACGTAGTTGTTGATCCCAATTATATTTAAATTCTATTTGTTCAACTTCACCTAAACATACTTCAACAAGGGTGTTTGATAATAATTGATGAATGTTAGGGTCTTTGATCTTGGTTATAGATTCAATGGCTAATGCTAATATATAGTTCCCAGTATACATTGCTACACGATTACCATATGAATGTTTAACTGTTGGCTTACCTCTGCGTAACTCTGAATTATCTACAACATCATCATGAACGAGTGTTGCCATATGTATAAGTTCTAAAGCAACTGCAACAGTTTTAAATCTATCAATGTGATAGCTCCCCATTTGTCCAGACAACAATACGAACACAGGGCGAATTCGTTTTCCTCCTGCTTCGAGCAGTTGTGTTGAGGCATCTTGGAGTACGATATGATCTGCCTGAATGGTGTTTTTTAAAGATTTCTCAATTATATTTAGATCTTTTTTTACAAAATTATATGTTTTTGCTAGTTTCATGGTTGTCACCTTTTATTGTAATGTCCTATTTCTTGTAGGATAGGACATTATAGATTTCTCAAGTACTGGATGTTATTTTAATCAATACATCATCTCATTTTGGTCCATACGACATTCATTTGAGTAGCAGATCTGCTTATGAACGGGACTAAAAGTTTTTTTACTCTTTATATCCCATATGCATTGCAGCGACTCCACCAGTATAACTCTTTATTTTCACTTGTGAAAATCCAGCGTCTAAAAACATCTCTTTTAATTCTTTTTTGCTAGGAAAGTCTTTGGTTGATTCGTGTAACCAAGCATATTCCTGATAACTTTTCGCAAAGATTCTGCCAAATAAAGGCATAATAAAACGGAAATAAAAAAAGTATAATTGCTTAAATCCTATTAATGTTGGTTGGGATGTTTCTAAACAAACTACAATTCCTTCTGGTTTTACAACCCGGTGTAGCTCTTTTAACACTGTTAAATAATCTGGAACATTACGTAGGCCAAATCCAATTGTGACATAATCAAATGTATTGTCTGCAAATGGAAGTTCCATGGCATTTCCATGGATAAACTGAATGTTTTTAGTGTTTGACTCTTTTTTCTTTTGTCTAGCTACAGAAAGCATGTTTTCGCTAAAATCTAAACCAATCACTTTACCAGTATCACCGACTTGTTCTGACAATGATAGTGTCCAATCACCAGTTCCACAGCAAACATCAAGTGCAGATCCACCTTCTCGGACAGCCATTTGTTTCATGACGCTTTTTCGCCAAAGTTTATGTTGTTGAAATGAAATAATCGAGTTCATGGAATCATATTTATGATAAATTTTTTCAAAAACATGATGAACACGTTCTTCTTTTAATTGCTTATCCATTCATTATCCTTCTTCCGCTACTGAAATATGATTATAAATCAATTCATTTAACACATATTGAAACTGTGAATTCACCATTGGCATCGGTATTGTTGACTGACTCAAAAGTTCTTTAATTTGTCTAATATTTGTTTGTATGACTCCCTCTAATAATAATAAAATCGAGTTGTATGAATGATCTTTTAGATTTGTATATAAATCATCCAAAATGGGTGACTGTCCTTGATTTGGAAAATGATTTTTTTCTTCAATTAATTTACTTGTAATAATTAATTTTTCAGTAATATCAATGAAGTTTGAGTGATTTACAAATTCGGCGACTCTAGTAATCAGAAGTGTCTCTACTTTCTTTATGGCTTCCAAACATTCATCAAATTTTTTAATTTCTCCATAATACAATTTCATCTTATATTCGGTTATTTCCTTAATTGTTGTTGCTAAAAGACTCACCATCGGGATATCTTCTAGTTCTGATAGTAATAAATAATATAGTCCACTATAATAATCGCCAGCTAATACAGTTAGTTGTTTTGTAGTGATTGCTACTTCATCTTCAATCTCTTTATTTGTGATTGGTATTAAATCATGTGTATCTAAAGCCATTTGGATAAGTGTTGTTGCAATAATATACTGTTGTTTCGTTTTATCTGGTAAAGATGTATGATTTACAATAATTGATAAAGTTGATAATTTTGTTTGATCAATGATCGGTTTCGAAATATATTTATTTAAAAAAGTATGTTTAATTTTATATGTAATTAGTTCATTCATTTCTTTCATATCGATATTTGAAGTATGCATTGTGATCACCTAAACCCTTTCATGCCATCCATTAAAATTCGAAGCTAAAGCAATACGAATTAAAAGATGTCTACCATTTCAATCCTTATTATCATTACCCTCGAAGAATGATTTTTGCACGCGGACGATCTAAGGTTTATTCAGCATATTTACAACCTTTAGTTTCTTGTGCTAGCTTTAAGTTGAATTGAAATTTAATCTGTTACAGTCATTTTAATTGAAATGAATAGATTACAAGATCACAACAATCGGACTGTTTTAATATATTGCTTATATATTATAACACAGATTAACTGTGATCGTTAACCAATAAATTTCCTTTTCATAAATGGTGATTGAAAATCGTTTTTTATTTTAGTCATCGTTATCTAATTCACCATGACGGGTTTGAATGACTGCTTTCCCTCTTATTTTTACAGCGGATGTGTGTTCAGTGAATTGTGCAATCATAAATTCGCCTTTATCTAACTTTTCTGCATGGTGAAAGCGTGTATCTGTGCCTCGTGTTAGTCCGATGACATTTACTCCATCTTCCAATGCCTTTATAACAAAGTAGTCGGATTTATCAGTTTGTCGATCCATCTGTAATACCTCCTTCTATATCCTTTGTTTATCTTTCATGTGTTTTAATTGAATCATAGATAATGATTTTGTATAAAGAAAAAAGGGTGCGTTAGGACGCACCCTTTTTTGCCCTATGTAAATTACTCTTTTACAGCATCTCTTAGGGCTTTACCTGCTCTAAATGCCGGTACTTTACTTGCAGGAATTTGAATTTCTTCTCCTGTTTGTGGGTTACGACCTTTACGAGCAGCGCGATCACGAACTTCAAAGTTTCCAAAGCCAATGATTTGAACTTTTTCACCTGATTGAAGTGTTTCTTGAATTGTTTGGAATACTGCATCAACTGCTTTGCCAGCGTCCTTTTTAGAAAGTTCACTTGCTTCAGCAACTGCATTAACTAAATCAGTTTTATTCATAGATTTTCACACTCCTTTCCCTATTTGGATTGTAATCGATTTAGAACAAATTGATCTTACCATCATTTGTTCACCAATTTGCCTACTTTTATACTAGACATCATCAAATTATTGATGACAAAGCTTATATTAACTGACTTTGCCATAAAATTCAACATTATTCACGTATTTTTTTATTTTTCTTTAAAAAA
>Ga0209487_1004545_pt1 | contig 10626 bp, 9 predicted proteins | sample Poulit2012_FD_187524 | JGI IMG/M metagenome (GOLD analysis project Ga0209487, IMG submission 187524) | Agricultural soil microbial communities from Georgia to study Nitrogen management - Poultry litter 2012 (SPAdes) (version 2) | ecosystem: Environmental > Terrestrial > Soil > Agricultural land... | reverse complement strand
TACCATGGCCGCAGGTATGTTGTTTCACGAAGGCTCAGTACTGGTGGTCATTGCCAATGCCATGCGGTTGCTACGGCGTTCAAAGCCTGGCGTCGTGCAGCTGCGGGACGCTAGAAAAGTAGTCAGCCCGGATATGCCGAATGAACCAATCCAGGGCATGTCCGTGGTAGCCTCGACGCCACGCCGCACAAACATTGACGGTTTCTAAAGCATCCGCAAGGGGTAGGGCGACCAGGCGCCCATCCTCCAACAGGGGTTGTATTTTGTGAACCGGCAAATAGCCCACGCCCAGGCCCAGAACATGGGCCTGTATTTTTTGCGCCATTGACGCAACCACCAAGCGGGTTCTACCTTCTAATATGCCAATGGATTTGCCCGGAGAATAGCGTGAACTGTCGGCAACTACTACCGTTGAAAATGCTTGAATGTCCTCACGTGTCAGGGGCTGAGGTTTGTGTATTAAGGGATGGTTAGCCGCCACCGCAAAAACAAACGATAACTGGCCAATGGGGTGGGTAATAATATCGCTACCAGGAGGGGTGCCTTCGGCGCCAAGAACCAGGTCACAGCGGTGATTTATTAGCGCTTCCCAAACGCCACCGAGAACTTCTTCCTTCAAAATTAACTCGGTAAGATGGCCTTCGGCCTGGAAGCTGTGAATTAAATGGAGTAAACGCTCATAGCCAAAGGCGGTGTCTACCGCAATGGTAAGTTCCGCTTCCCAACCTGTTGCCACGGCTTGCGTCATTTGGCCAAGTTCATGGCTGGCACGGAGGATGTGACGCCCTTGCTCAAGCAATAGCTTGCCGGCTGCCGTAAATTCTGCGCGACGTTTGCTGCGGTCGAACAGCTCCACGCCAAGATCATCTTCTAGCTTGTTAACCGTATAGGAAATGGCAGACGGCACCCGATGCAAGCTTTCTGCCGCCGCGGCGAAACTTTGTTTGCGATCAATCGCATCTAGAACGCGCAGCGCATCAAGCGTTAATACAGTATTCATGTCCAAAACTGATTGTTCAGTAATTTTGATCTATTTAATCGATATTATCCACTAGATTTATTGGATTGTAGTGTATATCATACGATGATTGTTCATAAATACTGATTGTAAACTGGAAATGATGACAGCTCCCTTATCGCAGGCACGCTATCACGGCGTCTCACGCTTTCTACATTGGCTCGTTGCCGTCATGATACTGGGAATGTTGGTGCTCGGCTTTTATATGGTGGATTTGCCCTTATCACCCACGAAGCTACAGCTTTATTCCTGGCATAAATGGGCGGGGGTTTCTATATTTCTACTGGTTGTGTTGCGCCTGATATGGCGGTTACGCCATCCCGCACCACCCATGGTGGCACAACTGTCCCCCGCAATGAAAAAACTTGCTATAGCCGGCCATTATGGTTTGTATATGTTGATGCTTGCCATTCCATTGAGTGGCTGGTTAATGAGCTCGGCCAAAGGGGTGCCAACAGTATGGTTTGGTGTTTTGCCATTGCCTGACCTGGTACCAGAACACCAAGCCTTGGGGGAGCTTCTATTGGCTGTCCATGTCAATCTGAATTTACTTATGGTCGCCGCTATTCTTGGCCATGTTGCGATGGCACTTAAACATCACTTTATCGATAAGGACAATACCTTGCGGCGGATGTCTTTTACTGTCAATAAATGAGTTTTTTCATGAAATACTTTAATCGGCTTTTGTCTGCCCGCGTTGCGGTGCTCCTAGCATCACTGTTGCTACCAACAGCGTCCACCTTCGCCGTGGAATACAACGCCGTTGCACGTGATAACAGCAGTGTGCAATTCAGCTACCAACAAATGGGCGTGAGCATGACAGGCAAATTTACAGAATTTAAGGGGAGTTTGCGCTTTGACCCGGATGATCCCGAAGCGGGCCAGGCTTCCTTTGAGGTTGACCTCAGTAGTGTGGATACGGGTACTGCTGATGGGAACGAAGAAGTCGTTGGCAAAGATTGGTTTAACGTTGCCGCGCACCCAGTGGCCACGTTTGTTTCAGAAACCATCAATGTCACTGGCGACGGACAATATGACGTGCTTGGCACCCTCACCATCAAAGGAACCGACCAGAAACTCACTATTCCTGCCACCTTTCAGCAAGAAAACGGTTTAGGGGTTTTTGAGACAGAATTTGTGATTCAACGGGGTGACTTCGCCGTAGGAGAGGGCGCTTGGTCCGCTTTCGATATCGTGGCAAATGACGTCACCATTCAGGTGCAAATTGCAGCGACGGCAAATTAAAAGCAACCAGTTTATTGATCTTTATTTTAATTATTTTTTTGGAGAAACTTACGATGCGTTCTATTATCCGACTTGTGGCCGGCGTGACAATGGCAGGCATGATGGCTTCCCCTGTGCTGGCTGAGCCGGTTACCTACGGGATAGATAGCACCCACACCTTCCCGCGCTTCAGTTACGATCATATGGGGTTTTCCACCCAGGTCAATCGTTTCAAAAACACCACCGGCACCATTGTGTATGACAAAGAAGCCAATACGGCCGAGGTCAATATTGTTATTGACATGACGTCCGTCGAGACCGGCGCAGAAAGTTTTAACGGCCATATTCAGGGGGAAGAGTTTTTCGACACGGCAAACTACCCGAAAGCAACATTTACGTCCACCCAGGTGCAGTTTGAAGAAGGCGTGCCAGTGACAATTGACGGTGAACTCACCATTAAAGGGATCACGAAAGAGGTTACGTTGGATGTGCACCGCTTTATTAACACCGAACATCCCATGCTGCAGCGCGATGCGATTGGCGCTGATGCCAGCGTAATGGTTAAGCGCAGTGATTTTAAAGCCGATAAATATGCCCCCGCAATTAGCGACGAGGTGCGGATTGATATCGCGCTTGAGGCGATTGCGCAGTAGTAAAGTTTGTATCATGCCATAACCGCAATGCGTTTACTGCCTCGCCCAGGGCAGTGACCGCATTGTGATAGACCGCTTCGGGCACACTGGCACTACTAATAATTTGCAGGTTTTCAGCCAGCTGCTCGAGCGGCTGTTGCGCCAGGCGTAACAATGTTTCAAGATTTTCTGCCTGTTGAAGGGCTGCATCAACAGGTTGCACGCCATTCGTGGCTTTTACGGGTTGACCCAAGGTTTCCAGGTAAGCCTCTATCCTGTCAGCCACACCTTCTGCCCTCATCTCTCGCAGCTGTCTGACAACCTGGTGGTACCGCATCACTATTTCTGACCACTGCCGGTGTAACCAGGTTTCCAATCCCTTTGCATCCTTTACTTGCGCCAGTATGGTGGCGCTGGTAGGGGGTTTTTCCGTACGCCAGGCCTGTCGACGGTGACGACGCAGTTGTGCCGCCAATTGCCACTCGGCACGCAGCTGCTTTTCTGCCGCCAAACGCACCTCGGTACTCATCGCATGGGCGGCTAAATAGGTAATAAAGTTATAGGCCCGCAAGCTGCTAAGTACGGCACCTGCGTAGATTCGGTAGGGGGATGTCAGCGCGCTATGGTAAAGCGCCGTCCAAATTTCATCAAAATCCGCGGGCAGTAAAGGATGGTCACCGCTGGCGTTTGGTGCGTTAATTTGCGCCAGCGCCTCCTGAGTGATGGCAATTAGAGTGCGCACTGCCTCCAAAACGGGCGGATTCTTCGTTCTTATCGCTTGTTCCTCTAACGCCTGATAGTGGCCTAACAGATGCATTTTTAATGAGGCAATCACGCAAAAAAGTGTTTCCTTATCGATGTCACCCACCTCGGGATCTGACATTAAATAAGGAGAATAGCGCGCTCGGATCGATAAAGGCTGTTTTTCACGCATGTTTGATTTAGCTTAAATAGAAATTGAGTTTATGTTGCTATATTGCAGTTGGTAAACAAATGTGTCCAGCACTATTTGTCTAAACAACACGCTATTTGGAAAGTTATAGATTAATGTCAAACAAGACGTACGCCAATGGGCAAGCCAGTCGCTTAGGTTGGCTGTTGCAGTTAATTTTTTGTTTGTTTCTTGGTGCACTTAGCTTTTCAAGCGTTGCCAAATCCGAAAGTAAGGTGGTATTAACACCGCCACTTGGTGAAAACCTCACCCTGGAAAGCTTTATTCCCTCTCTGGACGCAGGGGCCATTGTGCCCGGTGCCACGCGGCTAGGAAACGTGCAGTCGGAGCCCGCACCAGTGGCGCCCGCTTACGATGGCGACAAACTGCTGGGTTATGTGTTTTTGAACTCACAATATGTGAATGCCGATGGTTACTCAAGCAAACCCATACATATTGTGGTTGGCATAGATACCAGTGGCACCATCGTTGGTGTCGAGCTCGCATCCCACAGTGAACCCATTGTTCTCATCGGAATTTCCGAGCAACGGGTGATTGACTACATGCAGCCGTTTATTGGCTATAACCCCGTCAAAGCCATGATGGCGGGCGAGGGCTTGCCAGATACAGATATTGTCAGTAGCGCCACGGTTACAGTGCTGGTGATGGGCGAGAGCATCGTTCGCTCTACCGTCCGGGTAGTTCAGGCATTGGGTTTGGCTGGGGATTCCTCGACAGCGTCACAACAAGTAGAAATCGATAGGGATGCGGGTGACGTTTTAAGTTGGCAAGCGTTACTGGACAGTGGAGCGGTTAGTCAATTAACGCTCACCGTAGGGGACATTAATGAGGCCTTTGAGCAAACGGGCAATGAGGCAGCCATTAAGCGTCCAGAGCCGGGCGAGCCGGACGATACCTTCATAGAGCTTTGGGGCGCACTGGTGTCCCACCCGGCCATTGGTAAAAGTTTGCTGGGTGAACGCGAATACGATGCATTGGCAAATCAGCTTGAGCCTGGCCAGCATGCCTTGCTCATTGCTGGAAGAGGTACCTACTCATTTAAGGGGTCGGGATATGTCCGGGGCGGTATATTCGATCGAATAGAGCTTGATCAAGGGGTGGAAACGGTACGATTCCGGGATTACCAACATCAACGGATGGGCGCGATTGAAGCAGAAGGAGCCCCACGGATTCAGGAAATTGGTGTTTTTACGCTAGATGACGACACGGCTTTTAATCCGGTTGAGCCTTGGCGCATCCAGCTGCTCGTGCAACGTTCGGTAAGCGCGCTGGATAAAGCGTTTGTGTCCTTCGAACTGAATTACCAATTACCAGAAATCTATACAAAAGTGGTGAAAGAAGCCGCTATTGACACGGAAGCCACGGAAGCTACGGAAGCTACGGTGGCACCGCAAACTACCACACCTCCGCTTGATGCGATGGACTTTTCCAGTTTTGGCGAGTTGGAGCAAACGCCATTGTGGCTACGGATATGGAAAAGCAAAGTAGCGTCTATTGTCGTGCTGTCACTAATGCTGATTGCCCTGACCGCCATCTTCTTCTTCCAGGATTTGTTGGTTAAGCGGGAAAAGCTTTTTGATCGCATTCGCATTGTTTACCTGGTGTTCACCTTGGTTTGGCTTGGCTGGGTCGCCAGTGCCCAACTGTCGGTGGTAAACGTTTTGACATTTACAACGGCCCTTAGGGAGGGGTTTCGTTGGGAAGCATTTTTAATTGACCCCCTAATCTTTTTATTGTGGTGTTCGGTGGCCATCGCTTTATTGTTTTGGGGACGTGGGGCGTTTTGTGGCTGGCTTTGTCCCTTTGGGGCGCTTCAGGAGCTGACCAACAAAATTGCCAAAGCACTGAAGGTCCCGCAAATTAAAGTGCCGTGGCGGGTTCATGAGCGCTTATGGGCCATTAAATACATTATCTTTTTAGGGCTGTTTGGCGTCTCTTTAGGATCCTTGGCCTTTGCAGAAATATTAGCTGAAGTCGAGCCGTTTAAAACCGCCATTGTGTTGCGCTTCATGCGAGATTGGTGGTTTGTGGTTTTTGCCTTGGTCTTAATTGGCGCGGGCCTGTTTATAGAGCGGTTTTTCTGTCGCTACTTGTGCCCCCTGGGGGCTGCGCTTGCCATTCCTGGGCGGTTACGCATGTTTGATTGGCTTAAGCGTTACCAAGAGTGCGGAAACCCATGTCAACGCTGTTTTAGGGAATGTCCCGTGGAGGCCATCCACCCTGAAGGCCATATCAATCCGAACGAATGCATTTCTTGCTTGCATTGTCAGGTGCTTTACCAGCATGAGTACAAGTGCCCGGTGATGATTAAGCGTCGTATCCATCGGGAGAAACGCGCCGCCGTCCGAGCGGAAAGAGGGCCCACCGTAATCCCCCACAAACGCGCCGTAAAGACAACAGATTTACAGCCAACCAAGTCATGAAGTAACCAAGGTTTCATTAATCCTGTTAGGAGATTCTTATGAATGAAGAGAAATCCAAAAATCACGTAAAGGCCCCCGGCAGACGTGCCTTGCTCAGTGGGGCGGCAGCCGGTGCTGCTGGCCTTACGGTGGGTGCACTTGCGCCCCGTGGTAATCCTGTGGTTTCCAGCGCCCATGCGCAAACCAGCGCTAACGCTGCCGATGTTCCACCGGGTGACCTGGATGAATACTACGTGTTTTTCTCGGGCGGCCATAGTGGTGAGCTGCGTATCATGGGCTTGCCGTCCATGCGTGAATTAATGCGTGTCCCCGTATTTAATCGCTGCAGCGCAACCGGGTGGGGGCAAACCAACGAAAGTCTAAAAATTCTTACCGAAGGTTTAACGCCAGAGTCTAAGGAATATTTAGCATCTATCGGTCAACAGACCTATTTGAATGGGGACTTGCACCACCCCCATATGTCATTTACCGATGGCACCTATGATGGGCGCTATTTATATATGAATGACAAAGCCAATACGCGCGTTGCCCGGGTGCGTTGCGACGTGATGAAGTGCGACAAAATCATTGAGCTGCCTAACCAGCAAACGGTCCACGGGCTTCGCGTACAAAAATACCCTAAAACCGGCTATGTGTTTTGCAATGGTGAAAACCGCGTCCCCATTCCTAATGATGGTACGACGGTGCATGATGTCGACAGCTACCAATGTATTTTTACGGCCGTCGATGGCGAAACCATGGAGGTGGCGTGGCAGGTATTGGTAGACGGCAACCTGGATAACGTAGATGCCGATTATCAAGGCAAATATGCCTTTGCCACCTGTTATAACTCGGCAGAAGGCGTCACCCTTGCGGAAATGACCTCTACCGAACAAGACTGGATTGTGATATTCAATATCAAGCGTATCGAGGAAGCCGTTAAGGCCGGTAAAGCTGAAATCATTGGCGGTGTTCCCGTTGTTGATGGCCGGGGAGACTCGCCGTTTACGCGCTACGTTCCGGTTCCCAACAGCCCGCATGGGATTAACACCGCCCCCGATGGCATACACGTGGTTGCCAACGGCAAGCTTTCTCCTACCGCAACCGTATTTGATGTCCGTCGCTTTGATGATTTGTTTGATGACAAAATCAAACCGCGGGATGCCGTGGTAGCGGAGCCGGAACTGGGGCTTGGCCCACTGCATACGGCATTTGATGGGCGTGGCAATGCTTATACAACGCTCTTTATCGATAGCCAAATTGTTAAGTGGAACATCGCCAAAGCGATAGAGCAGTTTGACGGTAAAGATGTTGATCCCATTGTGCAAAAGCTGGATGTTCATTATCAGCCGGGGCACAACCACACCTCCATGGGTCAAACCAAGGATGCCGATGGTAAATGGTTAATTTCTTTAAATAAATTCTCCAAGGACCGCTTTCTTAATGTGGGTCCACTTAAGCCCGAGTGTGATCAATTAATTGATATCTCCGGCGACACCATGAAACTGGTACGTGACTCGGCTACCTTTGCGGAGCCCCACGATGCCACCATCATTCATCGCTCAATTGTTAAGCCCGTCGATGTCTGGGATCGTAACGACTCCATGTGGGAAGACGTTCGTAAACAGGCGCAAGCCGATGGGGTAGATCTGGATTCCGCCTCGACCGTGATTCGTGATGGCAACAAGGTCAGGGTCTATATGTATACTGTTGCGCCCACCTTTAGCATGACAGACTTTACGGTTAAACAAGGCGATGAAGTCACCGTCATTGTTACCAACCGGGACACGGTAGAAGACCTATCCCATGGGTTCACCATTGTGAACTATGGCGTGGGCATGGAAGTATCTGCGCAGCAGACGGCTTCCGTTACCTTTACTGCGGATAGACCAGGGGTGTACTGGTATTACTGTCAGTGGTTCTGCCACGCCTTGCACATGGAAATGAAGGGTCGCATGTTGGTCGAAGCGGTGTAATTAAAAAGAGAAGGGGTTACTGTTCATGAAAAACCGCATGGTTGCTTTGTTTGCGGGATTGGTGCTCACATTGACGACATCGGTGGTTTCGGCATCTGTGGTTCGTGCGGTACCGGCAAACGCACAGATTCAGTCGCATATCGAGGCGGCAGAACCGGGCACCACGTTAGTGCTGGCACCGGGTGAATACAGTGGCCCCTTGCTGATCGATAAGCCACTTCATCTCACCGGTGAAGACGCTACTATTATTGGCACCGGAAGTGGTAGCGTCATCACCATTACGGCAAGTGATGTTCATATCAAGGGGTTAACAATTACCCATTCGGGAACAGATCTGCCCGCCATGGACTCGGGCATTCTTGTGAAGCGTACCGCGGAGCGCGTTCACATTCTTGACAATCACCTGGAACATAATCTGTTTGGAGTGTATTTGCATGGTGCCAAGGATGCATTGGTCAAAGACAACACCATTATTGGTAGAAATGACATGCGTTTATCCGAAGCCGGGAATGGCGTTACGATCTGGAACTCGCCTGGTGCCAAAGTGGTGAATAACACCATACAGTTTGGGCGTGATGGCATATTCGTAAAAACCAGCAACGATAACGTTTTTGCACATAATAAGTTTTCAGGCCTACGTTATGCGATTCACTATATGTACACGCAGTTTAGCCAAGTGATCGGTAATCACAGCCGGGGCAACCATGGTGCCTGGGCAATTATGTTTTCTAACCATATCGAAGTCACTGATAACGTATCGGATGATGATCGCGACCTTGGTCTGCTATTGAACTCCGCCAACTATTCCAAGATTACCGGCAATGTGGTGCGCAACGGCGGGGAGCGTTGCGTATTCGTGTATAACGCCAACGGTAACGACTTTAAAAACAACTGGTTTGAGCGCTGTCCGGTAGGTATTCACTTTACTGCAGGCTCCTCTAACAACAATATGAGTGATAACGCATTTGTCTATAACCAAACCCAAGTGAAATATGTGGGCACCCGTTTTATCGATTGGGCACATGAAGGCCGGGGGAACTATTGGAGTGATAATCCCGGCTTTGACCTTGATGGCGATGGGATTGCGGATCGGCCGTATCGTCCTAACGATGTCATGGACGAAATACTATGGACCTTGCCCGCTGCCAAAGCACTGACCAATAGCCCGGCAGTTGCGGCCATTCGTTGGGCCCAGGCACGTTTCCCGGCATTACATCCTGGTGGCATTATTGACAGCGCACCGCTCATGCAGCCCGCGCGCATCCCGGCACCATCAATCCTGCCCAAACCAGAAAAGCCATGGTCTCCACGCCGGGGCGATATCGATCTTGGGAGCAATCATTAATGCAGTCTATCGCACATTGGAAAAATGTTACGCGTCGTTATGGCAAACTCGTGGCGGCGAATGATGTGACGTTGTCGTTGCCCGCTGGGCAAGCCATTGCGCTTGTCGGGCATAATGGGGCCGGCAAAACTACCCTGATTAAATTGATGCTTGGCTTGGTAAAGGCCACCGCAGGGGAGGTTCGCGTGCTGGGAGAGGACCCTTCCGGCGCGGCTGGCGCGCAAATCCGACGCAATGTTGGTTTTTTATCAGAAAATGTGGCGTTTCACAGTGCCATGACGGCAACCGAGTTAATGCGTTTTTATAGCCGTCTTAAGCGCCAGCCTTCCGATAACAATGCCCCTTTACTGAAACAGGTAGGCATTCATCACGCGGCTAACCGACGGATCTCCACGTACTCCAAAGGGATGCGCCAACGCTTGGGAATTGCCCAGGCCCTGATTGGGAATCCCCGTTTATTACTTTTTGATGAGCCCACCAGTGGCCTGGATCCAGCATCCCGCCTGGAAATGTTTCAGCTCATCGACAGTATGCGGGCAAGCGGTGTCACGGTATTGATTTCCACCCATCAGCTTGCAGAAATAGAACATCATGTAGACAGTTTGGCGGTAATGCATCAAGGTCGCTTAATTGCCTCCGGGACGCTACACGAGTTACGCAGTGGTGCCCAGGCAGAGGTAAAGATTCACTTGCGGCATGACCCGGGGCGGGCGCAGGAAGTGATTGATCGCCTGCCTAATGGCACGCAATTCCAACGCCGTGATGAAACAGCACTGGAGTTGGTGGCACCGGCGGCACAAAAAATGGCGTTATTACGACAGCTCATTCAACACGAGGCGGTCGTCGACATTAATACGCAAGATGTTGGTTTACCGGAGCTCTATGAGCGGCTTGTGAGTCGGTATCAGGAGGGCGCATGAATATCGGATTATTAGCATTACACGAGATACGTGCAGGCTTGCGCAATCGGTTGGTGATTGCCACTACCGTGGTGTTGGGAGCGCTGGCGTTATCCATTGTTTTATTAGGGAGTGCGCCCACGGGTTCTGTAAAAGTAGATCCTTTGGCGGTGGTGGT
>Ga0209487_1004544_pt1 | contig 10627 bp, 7 predicted proteins | sample Poulit2012_FD_187524 | JGI IMG/M metagenome (GOLD analysis project Ga0209487, IMG submission 187524) | Agricultural soil microbial communities from Georgia to study Nitrogen management - Poultry litter 2012 (SPAdes) (version 2) | ecosystem: Environmental > Terrestrial > Soil > Agricultural land... | reverse complement strand
ACTCTGCGTAATAGCTACTTTGATCAATTATTGCGGATAGTTGTATTGCAAAGCTTCGCAAAGAAGCAAAGGCTCGCAAAGATTTTCTATGTGTAACTTGGCTAGAGATATGTGAAATCCCAAAATAAATCTGTGCTAATCTTTGGTGAAAAACCAAGCAAAACAAAATCAACAAAGCAAAAAACCGCCATTCTTGCATTCTCCTTGTAAAAAGCGTATTTTTAAGCTCTTATTTAGAAATCAGATTACATTACTATGAAAAAAAACATTCTAGCTTTATCTTTAGGCTTGGGACTCTTTACTTTTGGTTGTCAATCTAATGCAGAAAAGAAAGAGGCAAAACAAGAAACTCCAAAAGAAGAATTCGCTATAGACTGGCATTCCAAATCCAACTCCCTTAAGATAAACCCACAACACGTGAGCTTAGACATCGAAGTGGATTTTGATAACCATCAAATTGTTGGAAGCTCCAAATGGTTTCTAAAGCCAGAAGAAGGAACAGAGAAAGCTATTTTCGACACCTACCAACTGCAAATCGACAGTATCCTTTACGCAGATGGTAGCAAAGCAAATTTCAAATTAGGTGCACACGATGAAATCCTCGGAGCTGCATTGGAAGTTGACTTACAAGAAAATACAGAAGAGCTAACTATTTATTATAAGACAGGGGAAGATGCTACAGCATTGCTTTGGTTAACTCCAGAACAGACTTTTGGAAAAGAAGCTCCGTACTTATTCACCCAAGGAGAACCAATCTATACACGTACTTGGATTCCAAGTCCAGACGGCCCAGGGTATAGATTTACCTACGATGCGAAAGTCAAAGTACCAGAAGGATTGCTAGCACTAATGAGTGCAGAAAACCCACAAGAGAAATCGAAAGATGGGGTATATGAATTCAAAATGGAACAAAAAATTCCAGCCTATCTCATGGCTTTGGCAGTTGGAGATATCGAATTCAAAGCAGTAGACGAAAGAACAGGAGTTTATGCAGAGCCAGCTATCTTAGACAAAGCATATAATGAACTAGACGGACTAGGAAATATGGTTAACATTGCAGAAGATCTTTACGGTGAATACAAATGGGATCGTTTTGATGTGCTATTCCTTCCATCAGGTTTCCCGATGGGCGGCATGGAAAACCCACGACTAACCTTTGCTACACCAACTATTTTAGCTGGTGACAAATCACTGCTGAACCTTATTGCACACGAATTGGCACATAGTTGGAGTGGAAACTTAGTAACTGGAGCTACCTGGGAGGACATCTGGTTGAACGAAGGGTTTACAGTTTATATAGAAAGACGCATTACCGAAGCAGAGCACGGTGCAGACTACACCGCAATGCTTTGGGATTTAGCCGAGAAAAAAGTAGATGCTGAAATAGTGAAGTCAGGAGAGAATAGCGAAGATACTTGGCTCAAACTCAATTTAAAGGACAGAGACCCTGAACATGCATTTACACGAATTACATACGATAAAGGAGCAGCGTTTTTATTGCTAATCGAACAAACCGTTGGACGAGAAAAAATGGATGACTTCTTACGCAAATATTTTAGCGAACATGAGTTTGAATCAATGGATACCGAACGATTCTTAGTCTATTTAAATGAGAATCTACTTGATCAAAACGAAAGCTGGAAAGAACAAATTCGCGTAGAAGATTGGGTTTATGGCCCTGGAAAACCAACCAATTATCCAATAGTAAAAAATATAAGGTTTGAGCAAGTAGACACCCAAGTACTTGCATTTATGGAGAATACACCTGCAGCAGATTTAGAAACCAAAAACTGGAGCACCCACGAATGGTTACACTTTTTTGATGAATTACCTAAAAAATTAACCATAGAACAAATGCAAGATTTAGATAAAACCTATGAATTTACTTTTTCCGAAAATAGCGAAATTGCTAATGCATGGTTCTTGCAGGCTATTAAATCTGAATATGAAACAGCTTACCCGCAAATGGAGAAGTTCTTATTCACAGTTGGGAGAGGAAAATTCTTATATCCACTTTATGGAGAAATGGCAAAAACCGAAAAAGGAAAGGAAATGGCAAGGAAGCTTTATGAAAAATCAAAAGCCAACTACCATCCTATTGCACAAAGACGTATCGATACTATTTTGAAGTAAATATAATAAAGTGGTATTACCTATAGGCAAACCACAAATGAATATAGCAATAACCTAGCTGTCTGTTTATCGGATGGTTGGGTTATTTTTTTGAGTAACATATATTTTAAAACTCTATTGCTTTATCAGTATAACACTTCTACAAACCATCAGAATTACTCGATTGTTTTCTTAGACTAAATACAAACTCCGCAATTATCCTTATTTTAGCAACACACAAAATTAAAACTTCAACCATGCTTAAAATTCGTTTCTACTTAGCTTTATTTTTGCTTCCTATTTTACTCTTCTCATGCAATGAGACTACAAATAATACCGAAGCAACTAAAGAAAATATTACTCAGGACAACCCTACCGAAAAACCCTATGCCATCGTCATTCATGGAGGTGCAGGTGCAATGAAGCCAGAAATGATGACGGATAGCTTGGAAAAAGCATATAAACAGACTTTAGAGCAAGCAGTAAAAGCAGGCCATAAAATCTTAGAAAGTGGTGGAGACGCTATCGATGCGGTAACAACTTCTATAAACATCTTAGAGAATTCACCGTTATTTAATGCTGGAAAAGGAGCTGTTCTTACTCATGATGGCACTGCTGAATTAGACGCCTCTATTATGGTAGGGAAGGATCGCGATGCAGGAGCCGTAGCAGGAGTTACTCGAGTAAAGAACCCAATTCTACTTGCTAAAGCCGTGATGGAAAACTCTCCACACGTAATGCTTTCTGGAAAAGGAGCAGAGGAATTTGCTATGGATAACGGAATTAAATTAGTAGACCCTTCCTACTTCTTAACGGAAAGAAGAAAGGAAGCTCTAGAGAAAGTACTGCAAAATGAAGTGACACCAAACAATAGTTCTGCATCGGTAGATTTAGACACAAGCGATTATAAATTTGGAACCGTAGGTTGTGTTGCACTAGATAAACACGGCAACATTGTAGCAGGAACCTCAACGGGCGGTATGACTAATAAACGCTGGGGTCGTATAGGTGACTCTCCCATTATTGGAGCTGGAACTTATGCCGACAACGAAACATGTGGCATATCAGCTACAGGCTGGGGTGAGTTTTTTATCCGTGGTGTGGTAGCCCATGATATTGCGGCTAGAATGCGATATGGAAATGAAAGCTTAGCAGACGCTGCCAAACAAGTAATACAAACCGATATTCCAGAAATGGGCGGAGATGGTGGTATTGTCGCTATTGATAAAAATGGTGAAATTATTATGGAGTTCAACACCTTAGGAATGTATAGAGCAAGTATAAATAAACATGGCGAAACCCATGTGGCCATCTACAAAGACTAAATAAATAGTATAAATATCCATATTAATTCTTTTAGAAGCTCTGGTATTATTACGCTAGGGCTTCTTTTTTATTATTTACTATTAAAGTATCCCCCCTCACCCCCCTACTTACCTCCAAAATTCACACCCTAAAATCATTAACACAAAATTAACCGAGAAATTAGTTCGGAACAAAACGAACTAATGTATATTTGCATCCTTAAAAAATAATGTTCACTCAGTTTATGTTATGAAAGAATATTCTGTTGAAAAGAAAAAAGCCGTTGAATCTATAGGGTTGCATATTGAAAAGCGAACTCAAATAGCGCCACTTGCAGCTAGGATACAGGCTTTGATGATATTGAGCTCGGACAAAGGGATGTCTTTTGACGAAATTGTAGATTTTACGCAAGCTAGCAAAAGTTCCATCTCATCCAATCTAAATTTACTTTTACAAATGAAGAGTATGGAATACTATACGATTCCTGGTGACAGGAAAAGGTATTTCCGTTCTAGTAAGGACTATTTGTTTTTACGACTAGAGAAGTATTTAGAAATGGTAAACGAGGAAATACAGGTCACCAAACAAATAAATGAGTTTAATAAAAAACATCATGAAGTATCAGAGGAAGATTCCTTTGGATTCCTGTTTAAAGAGTTTTTAGAACAACAAAAGAACATTATACAAAATACGCTCGAGAAGATGGAGCGTAACTTACGAACCAACAATTAAAATTAAACTTTTAAACCCTACTTTATATAATTACTACTATGAGAAACAAGGTCATATTCCTACTACTAGTATCGGGAGCATTATTCTCGCTAGTTTCTTGCTCGGATGGGCAAAACCAGAACCAAAACATGAGACAGCAGCAAGCCATGCCTTTTCCTGTTTCTGAAATAACTACAAGATCAATTACAAGCTTTAATGAATACCCGACTAGTTTAGAAGGGACATTAAACAGTGCAGTACGCGCAAAAGCAACAGGATATATTACCGATGTCTTGGTAGATGAGGGACAAATAGTAAAAAAGGGACAACCACTTTTCAAATTAGAAACGCAAACCTTAGATCAAGAAAAAAAGGCGGCGCAAGCCAATTTAAATGTATTGAAGGTTGAAGTGGATAAATTAATCCCTTTGGTGGAAAAAGGAATAGTTAGCGAAGTACAATTAGAAACAGCGAGAGCTAATTACGAAAGAGCTAAAGCAAATTATGGTTCTGTAATTTCAAATATTGATTTTGCTACGGTACGAAGCCCAGCAAATGGTCGTATTGGTTCTATAAACTTTCGTGAAGGAGCTTTAATAAGCCCACAAGAGCCTATGCCACTTACGCAAATTACACAAACAGAAAACATCTATGCGTTCTTCTCAATGAACGAAAGAGATTATCTAAACTTTATTCAAACTGCAGAAGGCAATACGTTGAATGAGAAAATTGCTTCTTTCCCTAAAGTAAAATTAAAATTAGTTAACGGTTCTATCTACGAAGAGGAAGGAACTATTGAAACCGTAAGTGGTCAAGTAGATCCAACCACAGGAACGGTTAGTTTCCGTGCCATTTTCCCTAATCCAAGTGGTATATTATCTAATGGTAATAGTGGGAAAATAATGATTCCTACTATATATAAAGATGCATTAATTGCACCTGCAAGTGCTTCCTATGAGCAACAAGGGAAGGTATATCTATATAAAGTACAAGGCGACACTCTTGCAGTATCAACAATCGTCGAAGTATTGGAACGTAAAGGTAACATCCTAGTTCTGTCTTCTGGAATGGAAAAAGGAGACAAGTTTGTAGCAGAAGGTGTAGGAAGGCTCCGTAATGGTACGCCAATAATTCCACAGCCAGTGGCTATAGACAGTATAATAGACGGTTATAAAAAAGCTTTTAAATAAATCTTATTATGGTAAAATATTTCACGGAAAGGCCCGTACTATCTACGGTAGTTTCCATTATAATAGTATTACTTGGACTCTTGGCGGTAACCACTTTACCGGTAACAGAGTATCCAGATATTGCCCCTCCAACGGTACAAGTTAACGCCACTTATCCTGGTGCTAACGCCGAAACTGTAATGGAGAGTGTGGTTATTCCTATCGAAGAACAAATAAACGGAGTAGAAGGAATGACCTACATGACTTCTTCTGCTGATAATAGAGGTGGTGCTAGTATTAATGTATTCTTTGAGCAAGGTATAGACCCAGACATTGCAGCGGTAAACGTTCAAAACAGGGTAGCAAGAGCTACACCACTACTTCCAAGAGAAGTAACACAATCTGGTGTAACAACACAAAAGCAGCAAACCAGTGCATTGATGTTCCAAACGGTATATTCTAAAAACCCAGAATATGATGCAACCTACATTCAAAACTACTTAAACATTCACGTTCTACCTGAATTACAACGTATTAAAGGTATTGGAGACGTAAACGTATTTGGTGCTAGAAACTATGCTATGCGTATTTGGTTGAAACCAGACCGATTAGCTGCCTATAATTTAATTCCAACAGATGTTATCGCTGCTATAAACGAGCAAAGTTTAGAAGCTGCTGCTGGATCGTTGGGACAAAATAACGCTGAAGCTTTTGAATATGTAATAAAATATGGTGGACGATATAATGAAGCAGAGGAGTACGGCAATATTATAATTCGTGCCTTAGGAGGCGGAAAATTCTTACGAGTTAAAGATGTTGCCGACGTAGAGCTCGATGCAGAGTTTTATGCTGGACAGTCATTTACCGATGGAAACCCAGGTGTAAGTATGGCTATTTACCAAACACCAGGATCAAACGCGCAGCGTATTATTGAGGATGTACACGCCAAAATGGATGAGCTGAAAGCGGATTTTCCAGAGGGATTAGAGATTTTGGTAAACTACGACACAAACGAATTCCTATCAGCATCTATAAGTAAAGTAATTACTACACTACTAGAAGCTTTCTTTTTAGTATTCTTAGTAGTATACATTTTCTTACAAGACGTACGATCTACTTTAATTCCAGCAATTGCAGTTCCAGTATCCATTATAGGAACATTCTTTTTCCTTAGCTTATTTGGCTATTCTATTAACCTACTTACCTTATTTGCCCTAGTCTTGGCTATCGGTATTGTAGTAGATGACGCTATTGTTGTAGTAGAAGCCGTTCACGCAAAAATTGAAGAAGGTGCCACTAGCGCTATGCAAGCTACGCACGATGCGATGGGTGAAATTACCGGAGCTATTATTTCGATTACACTAGTAATGGCTGCGGTATTTATTCCAGTAACTTTTGTTCAAGGACCTACTGGAGTATTCTACGAGCAATTTGGTGTAACCCTAATGGTGGCCATTGCTATTTCTGCAATTAACGCACTTACATTGAGTCCGGCTTTATGTGCTATTGTTCTAAAGCCACAGCATGAGAATAAAAATAAAGGAGGTAGAAAAAACCTATTACGCCGATTCTTCAGCGCATTTAACGCTGGATTCTCAGCAACAACAAAAAGATATGTAAAGTCCTTACATTTCCTTGGACGTCATAAGTGGATCGTATTTTTGATTCTAATTTTATCTGTTGGTGGAATTTACTGGGGTAGCCTTAACGCACCTACCGGTTTTGTACCTAACGAAGACCGTGGAATGATATTCGTAAACGTAGAGCTACCTGCAGGAGCGAGTATGGACCGTACAGTACAAGTAAATAAAGAGCTTTATAATATAGCTAAGCAAATTCCAGGTGTACAAAATGTTTCTTTAATTAGTGGATTTAGCTTACTTGGAGGATCAGGAGGTAACTTTGGACTTGGTTTTGTTAAACTAAAACCTTGGGACGAGCGTCAAGACGATGATATGTCGGTAGAGGCTATTACCGGAAAATTATTTGGTGCAGCAACACAGGTAAGCGATGCCAACATTCTATTCTTTGCGCCACCGAGTATACCAGGTTTTGGTGCCAGTTCTGGTTTCGAACTACAATTCTTAGACAGATCAGGTGGAGCCTTTACCGATTTGGATGCCAATACACAGCAGTTTTTAATGCAGCTAATGCAGCGTCCAGAGATAATGTATGCACAAACTAGCTTCAACACCAATTATCCACAATACGAGATGGATATCAATATGGAGAAAGCAAAAGAAGCAGGTGTGCCTATTAACACCATACTTTCTACCTTACAAGGATACATCGGTAGTTTCTATGCTGCTGATTTCAGTAAGTTCGGAAAGCAGTATAGAGTATATGTTCAGGCATTGCCAGAAGACAGAACAAACCTTCAAAGCTTAAACTCTATTATGGTTAGAAATAATGAAGGAAATATGGCTCCTATCACCCAGTTTGTTACTCTAAACCGAGTTTATGGACCACAAACTGTAAGCCGCTTTAACCTATTTAATTCGGCAGCTGTAAACGGTGCTGCAGCTCCTGGCTATTCATCGGGTGATGCGATTAGAGCTGTTCAGGAAGTAGCAGCAACATCCTTACCAGCAAACTATAATATCGACTTCTCGGGACTAACCAGAGAGGAAATATCTGCAGGTAACCAAACCACTTTCATATTTATGTTGAGTGTGTTATTTGTCTACTTCTTATTGGCCGGACAATTCGAAAGTTACCTTGCACCATTGACCGTTTTATTTTCACTTCCAGTAGGAGTAATGGGAGCGTATTTCTTTACCGTAATTTTAGGTTTAGAAAACAACATTTATTTCCAAATAGCATTGATAATGCTGGTCGGACTCCTCGCCAAGAACGCGATTCTTATCGTAGAGTTCGCCTTACAGCGACGAGCATTAGGATTTACAATAGCCGAAGCGGCCTACGATGCTGCAAGAGCACGTTTGCGTCCGATTCTGATGACTTCCTTTGCCTTTGTTATTGGATTAATGCCATTAGTAGTTGCAACAGGAGTAGGTGCAGAAGGAAACAAATCCATTGGTAGTGGTGCTGTTGGCGGTGTATTCGTTGGAACTGTAATTGGAGTATTTGTAATTCCAATCCTATTCATTGTATTCCAATGGATCGATGAACGAATTAAAGGAAGTAAAGTAGAAGAAGTTGCTACAACAGATGCTTAAAAAATCAATAATCATGAGAAGAAAGTTTTTATACATATATAGTTTAAGTGTACTGGGACTATTATCCTTACAGTCTTGTTTTGTAGCGAAAGACTACAAACAACCTGATATTGTGCAAGAAACAGTAGACGAAGACCTATATCGAACCGATAATTTAGCAACCGATAGTTTATCTATGGCAGATCTATCTTGGAAGGATATTTTTAAAGATCCAATCTTGCAAGACTACATAGATGAAGGCCTAAATAATAATTTAGATATTCGTATTGCACTACAGCAAATAAATGCAGCCGAGTCTTACCTAAAACAAGGTAAGGCTGGCTATTTCCCAACCATTGGGGCGCAAGCAGAAGGAATGCATCAAAAGTTTTCTAAAAACACAACAACTGGTGCGATGCAATCTTCCATGGATCAGTTTGAGCTTAGTGCTGGCTTGAGTTGGGAGGCTGATATCTGGGGAAAAATACGTAGTGGGAAACGTGCAGCAGAAGCGGGATACCTTCAGAGTGTTGCGGCACATCAAGCCGTGAAAAGTAAATTGGTATCAGCAATAGCTTCTACCTATTACCAATTAATTACTTTGGATGAGCAAATAGCGGCTACCGAGCGAACATTAGAAACTAGACGTAACAGTTTGGAAACTACTAAAGCCCTTAAAGATGCTGGCCGAATAACAGAAGTGGCTGTAAAGCAAACTGAAGCACAAGTTTACAATGCAGAAGGATTGTTAGTAGACTTAAAGAGTAATGCTAAGCTATTAGAAAACACGCTTTCTATTTTACTCGGAAGTGGTCCTAGAGAAATTGTTCGTGGTACCATGGATGCAGAAGCAATCGATAGTCCATTACAATTAGGTGTGCCTTCGCAATTGTTGAGCAATCGACCAGACTTACGTGCAGCTGAATTTGGATTGATAGCAGCTTTTGAGAACACCAATATCACTAGAAGTCAATTCTATCCATCCTTAACTATTAATGCTAACGGAGGCCTACAAAGCATGGAGATAAAAGATTTATTCAATGCAAACTCTCTTTTTGCAGGAGTCATTGGTGGTCTTACACAGCCTATTCTTCAAGGTAGAAGAATTCGCACCCAACACGAAGTAGCTAAAGCAGATCAAGAAAGTGCAAAGCTAAATTTTATGTACACATTCTTAAATGCAAGTAAAGAAGTATCGGATGCGATGTATAGGATTAATGCTGCTGAGGAAAAGATAATAATCAAGGAGAAAGAGTACGATGCTCTGGCAAAAGCAGTAGAATACTCACAAGAACTATTAAATTACGGTTTAGCTGATTATTTAGAAGTATTACGCGCTGAAGAAAATGCACTCTTCACTAATATCTCTTTAATCGAATCACAAAACGAAAAGCTACAATCTACCATTGAGTTGTATAGAGCCTTAGGTGGTGGTTGGAATTAATTAACTTATCCAATAAAGATTTGAAAAGGGTTATAGCAACTAGCTGTAACCCTTTTTTATTACCATTTACCATATGGATTTTGACTTAAACTTGAATTATAATAACGATTATCTCCGGTTACCTCTTCACCTAGCCAATCTGGTTTTTGAAAGCTTTCTTCTTCCGAATCTAATTCTACTTCGGCCACAATAAGTCCGTCATTTTCGCCTTCAAAGATATCAACTTCAAAAGTATGTTCTACTATTGGAACGAGATAACGCCATTTTTCAATAACTCCCTCCTCACAGATTTTAAGCATCTCTTTTGCATCGGAAACTGGAATGGCATATTCCCATTCCCTTCGGGTTGTTCCTTCGGCATTCGACATTCCTTTTACGGTTAGGAAGGCTTCCTTGTCCTTTATCCGAATTCGTACCGTCCGTTCTGAATTTCGATTTAAAAAAGCTTGAACAATGTAATGTTTTGACTTTGCTTTCTCGATAAAATCCATATTCTTCACCAAAAACTTTCGTTCTATTTCATATGCCATATCCATAAGATTTGTTGGATAAAGTACAATATTTCTTTGATGGTTTAAGAGGAAGGAAAATTATATTTTAATAAACTTTTTTATCTGTGTATGGTTCGACTCCCCTATTAACTTAATAAAATATAATCCAGAAGCATATTCCGAAACGTCTAGTTGAATTTCTAAATCACTTAATGCCAGACTCTCCAACAACTTTCC
>Ga0209487_1004543_pt1 | contig 10627 bp, 12 predicted proteins | sample Poulit2012_FD_187524 | JGI IMG/M metagenome (GOLD analysis project Ga0209487, IMG submission 187524) | Agricultural soil microbial communities from Georgia to study Nitrogen management - Poultry litter 2012 (SPAdes) (version 2) | ecosystem: Environmental > Terrestrial > Soil > Agricultural land... | reverse complement strand
ATCTGTCAGCTTATAATATTTACGTGATGGACCTTCAGATGATTCTTGTAAATATGTCGTAAAATAACCCTCTTTTGTTAACCTCCTTAACAATGGATAGACAGACCCTTCGGAAATAGCAATTTGATCAGAGATTTTCTGCACGAGTTCATATCCATAACGATCTTGTTTATCTAGTAATGCGAGTACACATATTTCCAACACACCTTTTTTAAATTGTATATTCACTTTTAAATCACACCTCATCTAATTATTACTCAGTACTATATATTGAACAGTACCAAACAATAGAAAATTCCTGTAAAAATAATATAACACACAGTACTGTTTAATGCAAGGTACTATATGTTCTATAATTAACTCTGTGGAAATTTATATTTTCAGTAAACCGCGAAATCCTCTAGAGGAGTAATAAGAGTCTGCACCATTGTGATACGTAAAGACATGTCCATAGCGATAATCACAAAAAATTGCACCGCCACGTTCTCTAATATCAACAGGAGTCTGAACCCAACTTGATGTTTTCTTATCAAAATTTTCAAGTTCTTGTAATGCTCGGTATTGCTCTTCTGTTAAAAGTTCAATCCCCATGTCGTTTGCCATATCAATGACTGTGTTTTCCGGCTTATGCTTTTTTCTAGATTCTAATGCTTTACGATCATAACATACACTTCTACGACCTTTTGGGCTTTCTGCTGAACAGTCTATAAATATATATTCATCATTTTCTTGATCATAACCCACAACATCTGGTTCTCCTTCAGTTCTTTCCATTTCATAAAGCGACCATAACTTCTTAGGATCAGCTTCATCAAGTTTTGCCGCCACTTTATCCCATTTTAAATCCTTATGACGATGCATATTTTTTTCGAAACGCTCTTTTAATACTTCTAATAGCTCCTCATGTTGGTCTAATAATAATTCTTTTGTCATTTGGGGTCCCCTCCTTGTAGCTTTTAGTGAACATCTTCGATTGCTCCACAGCATTATTAAATGATTGTTAAAAGATGAATAAGTTATACACAGGATATTTTTCAATCGGGGATAACATTGTCAGGAACTCATTATATCAAGGTTTAACTTGTGAACATGAAATGTGGATAACTACTCCTATAACTGTGGAATTTGTGTATAGTATATCACAAATACGAATTTACCAATGATTAAATCATTACCTTTTTGTGGATATGTTAATCTCATTTTATTTTAAAACAATGTCCCTATTGCATTTAGGACATTCGAATAAACTTTACTCATTTTCCAATTGAAATGTTTCCGTCTCACCATTCCATTCAATGGTTACGATTATTTCTGTATGTTCAGAAGTAAAAGCACAGCCCCCACAAGACCCTCCACTCGTTAGTACTCCATTTTCATTTAAGGTTGCTCCGTTACCAGAAAAACTCCCAACAGATTCAACGACATAACTGAATTCACCAACTGATTCCGTATCATCACCCAGATAGTGTAGGGTAAAATCTTCTTCTTGTCTGTCATCAGTCTGACTAACTTTTAATTTTGCTGACCAATGATCACTTTCACCAGAAAAGTTAAGGACGTTCGTTCCACAAGCTGTCATAAGCAGGATGAAGCCAAACAATACTATGAATTGTTTAGACAATGTAATCTTCCCTCCCTTCAGACTATATTCAAGATTTTTCATTTGTATCCGCCAACATTTCAAATTTATTCAAGAATCATCTTACTATATCAATGAATTTCCTACAACAGCCAATGGACAATTTGTGCATAAACAGCAAAAATATAATGAGAAGATAGGGAGCGATATTTATGCAATTCTTGCAAATATACTAATTCAAACGCGTATGTTGTAAACAAACCACTCTTTTTTTGAGCGGTTATTTCCTATGCGTTTTTTTATGCCTATATTTGGAGGGGGTTCAGATGATGAAAGTAGATGATGTTCAGGAAGGACGACCAATCACATTCCACCAATCAAAAGCATTGGCACCTTTCAAAAGTCTTTTGGAATATTGGCCATGAGTACATATCCAAATCTTTCTGGATCATAAACAGTAGAATTGGGTTTCCTTTTATGTAGTTCACAGGCTGTCGTTGTTTTACCAGCCCCAAATGTTCCATTGATCCAAATGATCATGATGAACACCTCATCCAGTCTTTTATTCATTATATTATACAGGAATGGTCATCACCAAATCATAATATTTGCGATTCATTTATTCATACCATACAATTAATTTGAATTCAAAATACTTTAATTAAGTTCGTTATGGCAAAGGAGGTAAAATAATGAAAGAGAATTTAGATTTGAAAAGTTTTGTTGTTTTAATGAAAGCCGCTAAATCGGTTGAGCAAAACATTAAAAAGGATATTCGCAATTATGGGATTGCTACTTCAGAATTTGCTGTACTTGAGGCTTTATATCATAAAGGTAAACAAACTGTTCAACAAATATCAAATGCCGTGCTGATTAACAGTGGATCTATTACCTATGTCATTGATAAATTAGAAGCTAAAAAATTTATCGAACGTAATCATTGTCAAGAAGATCGTCGTGTTGTTCACATCGCAATTACTGATGCTGGGAAGGAATTTATGGATGATGTTTTTCCACAACACCAAAAAGCAATTGAGGAAATTTTTGAAGACATAAACACTGAAGAAAAGCAGTTCATTATTGACGTTTTAAAAAGAGTCGGACAAAAAGCAATGAAATAAATAAAATATCCATATTTGTTTACAATTAAAATAATTTTTTAGTCAAAGAGGAGTGTAACAATCATATATGAACAATCCTGAAGCGCTCAACTTACTACAAAACCATGCTTCCGTAAGAAAATATAAAGATACTGAGATTCCCAATGAAACATTAAACAATATGATTCATGCTGCCCAACATGCAGCTAGTTCACATTTTGTGCAAGCATATTCTGTCATTCGCGTGACTGATAAAGATAAATTAGAATCCCTCGCCGCGTTAGCTAGTAATGGACGACAAATTAAATCTGCTCCGGTTGTCTTACTCTTTTGCGCAGATTTGAATCGTGTTGAATATGCTTGTCAAAGACTTGGTGTAGATATCATTAATGATACAATGGAGGATTTCATTGTCACCATTGTTGATACTTCATTATTTGCCCAAAACTTTGCCATTGCAGCAGAATCTCAAGGTTATGGCATCTGTTATATTGGTGGTGTGAGAAATAATCCTGCCGAAATTAGTGATCTTGTCGGTTTACCTGAACAAGTTTTGCCTTTATTTGCGATGACCGTTGGCGTACCTGATGAAGAACAATGGGTGAAACCCCGCTTACCTGTCGAAGCGATTTTGCATGAGAATGTTTATGATGAAACGAAGTATGGACCTATTCTTGATACGTATGACAAGGAAATGTCTGCATATTATCAGGATAGACTCTCCAATAACAAAGATATAAATTGGTCGGAGTCTATGAAAAATTACTTAAAGAATCCTAGACGAAAACATATGAAAGAGTTTGTGAAGTCAAAAGGATTTGATTTAACCTAGGAGGAATTCATTTGCTTTCTATAGATCCAATGGATAATACCGAACGGGAAAACTATAAACTCTTAACTGGAAGCATCATTCCAAGACCTATTGCATTTGTAACAAGTGTTGCAGACGATGGTACGATCAATGGTGCTCCATTTAGCTATTTTAATATTGTTTCATCAAATCCACCGATGATCTCTCTTTCTATTCAGCGTCAACAAGGAAAGCAAAAAGATACGGCTCGAAACATTCTTGCTGGTAAGGAATTTGTTGTTCATATTGTTGATGAACAAAATGTTGAAAAAGTGAATGAAACAGCCGCATCCCTACCCGCTGATCAAAGTGAAATATCATTGGCAAACTTAACATTAGTAGATAGTGATAAAGTGAATATACCTGGAGTAAAAGAAGCAAAAGTACGCTTCGAATGCTCACTTGAACATTCTATTGAACTAGGTGGTGTGAGCGATCAACCTGGTGCAGACCTCATCATCGGCAAAATTCTCCAATATCATATTGATGAAACAATCATCTTTGATGATAAAAAGATTGATCCAGATAAGCTTCAAGCAGTGAGTAGATTAGCGGGCATAAACTATGCAAAAGTCGGTGAAGTATTTCCGATTAAAAGACCAAAATGAGGAGGAAACGAGTCATGAAACATATTTTTAAAAAAGGCAATAACCGTTCGAAACCAACATTATTATTGCTTCATGGTACAGGTGGCACAGAACGTGATCTGTTACCACTTGCGGAAAAGGTAGATCCAGATGCGAATGTATTAAGTGTGCGTGGAAATGTATTAGAAAATGGCATGCCGCGATTTTTCCGAAGATTAGCAGAAGGTGTTTTTGATGAGGAAGATTTAATTTTCCGTACGAAAGAATTAAAAGAATTCCTAGATAAGGCAGCAGAGGAAAATGACTTTGATCGCAATAACATCATTGCGATTGGCTATTCAAATGGTGCCAACATTGCCGCTAGCTTACTTTTTCATTTCCAAGATGCATTAAAAGGTGCTATTTTACATCATCCAATGGTTCCGAGAAGAAATATTGAATTACCTGATCTATCAGGCAAAGAAGTCTTTATTGCTGCTGGGAAAAATGATCCAATGTGTCCTGCTCAAGAATCTGTTGACCTACAAACTCTGCTTGAAGGAGCAAATGCTGAGGTGGAGATTTACTGGGAAAACAATGGTCACCAACTCACACTTACAGAAGTAGAAGCAGCGGCTGAGTGGTATAAACAAATATAGGGGACAGTCCCCAGCCCTCTACAACTGAGGATAGGAGGGATATAATTACTCCTCCTACCCAACTTGGTAAATGTCCTTTTTTGGAACCACTTTAATGATAACTATCTTAACACACCATCACATCTATATACTTAATAGTGAAAAGTTATTAAGTAAAGATTCAGTCATAGTACTCAGCATACACAGCTGATTTTGTAAAATAATTAGTCTGATGTGTCGTATAAAATTCAGCTTTTTTATTCGTACCATCAACAAATTTATTAATATCCCTAACTACATAGTCATATCCAAGTACTGGTGCACCATTAAGAAACCAACTGGTAACAAAATCATCTGCTCCAGGATCCTCTTCATATAATTTAATCTCTGTTGCAGCCCCAGTATGCTTAGGGTTAATACTTTCAATTGTAAACGGTGGAATTCTTATCATATAATCCCCGCCCGTAGAATAGTAAACTGGATCTATGTAGACATAATCAAAGTTATGTTGTGTTAACCATAACGATTTACCCAGATAGTCCCATTTTCCATTTCCAGCAAATGATGATATCTCTTCAACTGGCGTTAGAAACATCTCCACAACTACACCTGTCTCTTTATCAACGTAAACTTCTAATGGCTCTTCACCTTCATGGAAACCCTCCGCATGTACATTTGGACCAAAAACAGCTATTGAAATACCTACAAAAAGAAGATTAACTTTTTAATGAAATTTCTCCCCTTTGCTTTTTTAAAAATATATAAATCAAAAATAAATAGGTTATCAAGATTACTGTTTACCCACTTTTTACCTGTCCTCCTTTACGTTGTATATTTACAGTAAATTCTTGATTTAGTAATACCAAAAGGATAAAATTTATCATCATACATGATATATTAATAGTTCGATATATTTTCTATTTCTCCTGCTAAATTTCTACTTTTCTTCCAAATTTTATGGCTAAAATTTTATTGCTAATTCTTCTATACATCATAACCCTATTAGAAATTTCCATTAGACAAAGGAGCTATATCAATATTCCATTTCCCAGAAAATATAGATAAATAAAAATAAAACATTTAAAAAAAGTGAAACTTTATCCCAATAATCTAAGTCTAAATAAATAAGAGAAGGAGGTTACATAAAACGATGAAGGAGTATGATGAGTGTGTTTTTCCAGATAACGTAGATTGTTTAACTACCAAGGATACTGACGAAGTTATTGAAGAATTAATGACCTTATATTCAAAAAAGGTGTATATTTACTTGCCTATTCATTCGTGAAAAATCATGGGAACGCCGAAGATATTACTCAAGAGGTATTTATTAAGTGCTATAAAAATCTAGACAAATATCGGGGAGATGCTACTATTTCAACATGGATTTACCGTATAACAGTGAATACTGCAAAGGATTTTCTGCATAAAAACAAATTGATGCAGTTCGTACACCCATTAAAATACATTACAAACTTAGTAAATGATCAAACACCTGAACAAGCGCTTATTGAAAAGAATCAAAAAGAGCAAGTGTTACATGCTATTTTCTCTTTACAGATAAGGTACCGGGAAATTTTAATCTTATATTACTTTCATGATCAAAAGATTGACGAGATTAGTGAGACATTACATGTGAATGCTAATACGGTAAAGTCCAGACTTGTCCGTGGTAGAAGAAAACTTAAGCAAAAATTGACATCTTTAAGGGGGAAAGATATTTATGGATAAATTGTTGAAAGAAACTAAAGAACATTATTACAATAATTATTTTGAAGAACATATTCCCCAACGTATTAAGTATAAAGTGTTAAATGAAATTAAGCATAATCAAAAAACTGCGAAAAAAGGTAATAAATTATTTTATTTTAGCTCTACAATTGTGCTCATTATTGCGTTACTAATTGGTTCCGCATCTTACTTCCCAAGTGTATCAGCTGTTTTAGCAAAAATACCCGTGTTAAATGTATTATTTGAAAATAACTCCTCTTTATTAGAAATCATATATGATGATTTAACCGAATTAGATTATCAAGTAGGTGGTCTTCATTTAAATGCTAGTAAAAAAACAATCAGCATAGAAATACTAGGCGATGAGGAATACGTTAATGAAGTGAAAGCTGACGTAAAGCAGGCGGTTGAGCAAAAACTGCATTCTATTGGCATTAATGCTTATACGATAGAAGTTTCCCGTAGTATCTTGACATATCCATTGGCAGATATGCCCGAAGCGGATAAAGATAAAATTGATGAATATATACAATTAAGTAAAGAACTAGAAAGTGAAATCATGAAAAAGTTAATAGATGGTGGCTACCATGTTTATTCAGCACATGTAAGGGTAAATGATTTAGAAAAATTTATTCCGCTTGAGTTACCAATAACCGAAACGAGGGATTCTGAAATCAAGCACTTAATTAATGATTTACTTGATGAAAAAAGTCTAGATAACTTTTCTATCAAAATTTACAAAACAGACCCTGTAAAAGATGATGCCGAGAAAAGATGGGCACCAATCATATCAACAATTGCCGATGGATTAATTGGAAATAGTCAATTAAAAGTAGATGGTGTAGCTTATTCATTCTACCCTTCTCCCTTGACTCTAACAATAACAACCTCAGTTAAATCAACATATTCCCATGCTGAGGAGCTAATAAATAATATTGAAACGGAAATAAACGAATTTATCCATTCTGAAGAGGTAGATGATTTTATTAAAAATTATCCATATACCATTGAAATCTATAGCAAAGACAATAAATTATTAAATTAATAGTTTAAGTTTTCATTTTTTAAGCGCCTAGTGGAAGAAATTCAATATAGAAATGTTTAGATTCTCATGGTATTTATAGATGCTACACCTTATTACTTTATTGCTGCCGGGAAAAATGATCCAATGTGTCCTGCTCAAGAATCTGTTGACCTACAAACTCTGCTTGAAGGAGCAAATGCTGAGGTGGAGATTTACTGGGAAAACAATGGTCACCAACTCACACTTACAGAAGTAGAAGCAGCGGCTGAGTGGTATAAACAAATATAGGGGACAGTCCCCAGCCCTCTACAACTGAGGATAGGAGGGATATAATTACTCCTCCTACCCAACTTGGTAAATGTCCTTTTTTGGAACCACTTTAATGATAACTATCTTAACACACCATCACATCTATATACTTAATAGTGAAAAGTTATTAAGTAAAGATTCAGTCATAGTACTCAGCATACACAGCTGATTTTGTAAAATAATTAGTCTGATGTGTCGTATAAAATTCAGCTTTTTTATTCGTACCATCAACAAATTTATTAATATCCCTAACTACATAGTCATATCCAAGTACTGGTGCACCATTAAGAAACCAACTGGTAACAAAATCATCTGCTCCAGGATCCTCTTCATATAATTTAATCTCTGTTGCAGCCCCAGTATGCTTAGGGTTAATACTTTCAATTGTAAACGGTGGAATTCTTATCATATAATCCCCGCCCGTAGAATAGTAAACTGGATCTATGTAGACATAATCAAAGTTATGTTGTGTTAACCATAACGATTTACCCAGATAGTCCCATTTTCCATTTCCAGCAAATGATGATATCTCTTCAACTGGCGTTAGAAACATCTCCACAACTACACCTGTCTCTTTATCAACGTAAACTTCTAATGGCTCTTCACCTTCATGGAAACCCTCCGCATGTACATTTGGACCAAAAACAGCTATTGAAATACCTACAAAAAGAAGATTAACTTTTTAATGAAATTTCTCCCCTTTGCTTTTTTAAAAATATATAAATCAAAAATAAATAGGTTATCAAGATTACTGTTTACCCACTTTTTACCTGTCCTCCTTTACGTTGTATATTTACAGTAAATTCTTGATTTAGTAATACCAAAAGGATAAAATTTATCATCATACATGATATATTAATAGTTCGATATATTTTCTATTTCTCCTGCTAAATTTCTACTTTTCTTCCAAATTTTATGGCTAAAATTTTATTGCTAATTCTTCTATACATCATAACCCTATTAGAAATTTCCATTAGACAAAGGAGCTATATCAATATTCCATTTCCCAGAAAATATAGATAAATAAAAATAAAACATTTAAAAAAAGTGAAACTTTATCCCAATAATCTAAGTCTAAATAAATAAGAGAAGGAGGTTACATAAAACGATGAAGGAGTATGATGAGTGTGTTTTTCCAGATAACGTAGATTGTTTAACTACCAAGGATACTGACGAAGTTATTGAAGAATTAATGACCTTATATTCAAAAAAGGTGTATATTTACTTGCCTATTCATTCGTGAAAAATCATGGGAACGCCGAAGATATTACTCAAGAGGTATTTATTAAGTGCTATAAAAATCTAGACAAATATCGGGGAGATGCTACTATTTCAACATGGATTTACCGTATAACAGTGAATACTGCAAAGGATTTTCTGCATAAAAACAAATTGATGCAGTTCGTACACCCATTAAAATACATTACAAACTTAGTAAATGATCAAACACCTGAACAAGCGCTTATTGAAAAGAATCAAAAAGAGCAAGTGTTACATGCTATTTTCTCTTTACAGATAAGGTACCGGGAAATTTTAATCTTATATTACTTTCATGATCAAAAGATTGACGAGATTAGTGAGACATTACATGTGAATGCTAATACGGTAAAGTCCAGACTTGTCCGTGGTAGAAGAAAACTTAAGCAAAAATTGACATCTTTAAGGGGGAAAGATATTTATGGATAAATTGTTGAAAGAAACTAAAGAACATTATTACAATAATTATTTTGAAGAACATATTCCCCAACGTATTAAGTATAAAGTGTTAAATGAAATTAAGCATAATCAAAAAACTGCGAAAAAAGGTAATAAATTATTTTATTTTAGCTCTACAATTGTGCTCATTATTGCGTTACTAATTGGTTCCGCATCTTACTTCCCAAGTGTATCAGCTGTTTTAGCAAAAATACCCGTGTTAAATGTATTATTTGAAAATAACTCCTCTTTATTAGAAATCATATATGATGATTTAACCGAATTAGATTATCAAGTAGGTGGTCTTCATTTAAATGCTAGTAAAAAAACAATCAGCATAGAAATACTAGGCGATGAGGAATACGTTAATGAAGTGAAAGCTGACGTAAAGCAGGCGGTTGAGCAAAAACTGCATTCTATTGGCATTAATGCTTATACGATAGAAGTTTCCCGTAGTATCTTGACATATCCATTGGCAGATATGCCCGAAGCGGATAAAGATAAAATTGATGAATATATACAATTAAGTAAAGAACTAGAAAGTGAAATCATGAAAAAGTTAATAGATGGTGGCTACCATGTTTATTCAGCACATGTAAGGGTAAATGATTTAGAAAAATTTATTCCGCTTGAGTTACCAATAACCGAAACGAGGGATTCTGAAATCAAGCACTTAATTAATGATTTACTTGATGAAAAAAGTCTAGATAACTTTTCTATCAAAATTTACAAAACAGACCCTGTAAAAGATGATGCCGAGAAAAGATGGGCACCAATCATATCAACAATTGCCGATGGATTAATTGGAAATAGTCAATTAAAAGTAGATGGTGTAGCTTATTCATTCTACCCTTCTCCCTTGACTCTAACAATAACAACCTCAGTTAAATCAACATATTCCCATGCTGAGGAGCTAATAAATAATATTGAAACGGAAATAAACGAATTTATCCATTCTGAAGAGGTAGATGATTTTATTAAAAATTATCCATATACCATTGAAATCTATAGCAAAGACAATAAATTATTAAATTAATAGTTTAAGTTTTCATTTTTTAAGCGCCTAGTGGAAGAAATTCAATATAGAAATGTTTAGATTCTCATGGTATTTATAGATGCTACACCTTATTACTTTATT